>Ga0114980_10002314_pt1 | contig 13507 bp, 14 predicted proteins | sample S_140806_EF_Meta_FD_87018 | JGI IMG/M metagenome (GOLD analysis project Ga0114980, IMG submission 87018) | Freshwater microbial communities from Lake Simoncouche, Canada to study carbon cycling - S_140806_EF_MetaG | ecosystem: Environmental > Aquatic > Freshwater > Lake | place: Lake...
GAGTTCTTTGACGATAATTACCAAACTTCAATCTGGATTGAGTATTTAAGTGATTTAGTCTAAATACATGCAAAATTGATTTCCGCAAGTGATGTTGAAAAGAAGAATATTTTGTATGAATTTAACAAAATTCTAGAAAAAATATATAGTTATACAATCAGCGATAAACAAAATATTTGCTCAATTCTAGTCAAGATATTAGAAGAAAAAGCTATTCCTGGATACTTAAAAGCTTTGAGTTATTTCAAATTTGATAGTCAGAAAAAATTTTTAGATTTGACTATTAATCCAGATAGAAAAATAGGCAATAGATTAAATGACTTCAATCAAATTCTAAACAATTTGAAAGACATAAATAATTATTCAACCGAAGAATTTTACTACCCAACTGCTTTGATTCATGGAGATCCTACTTTTTCTAATATCAGTTATGCAAACGGGAGAATTGTGCTGCTAGATCCGATCGGATCAAGAATCGATCCGCAATTTCAAGATGATAATTTAAATTTGGGTAGAAGCCCAATAGAATTCGATATAAGCCGCATTAGATTGTCTCTATTAGATAAATATGAATTTTGGGATGAAAATATAATCCTAGAAAAATCTGATAGAAGTCTATTAATTTATTCAAGTATCGGTAACTGTGAAAGTTTAAACTGGGATGAATTTTGTTCGATCTTTCCAGAGAATTTTAGAGGGAAAGATAAAAAAATTAATTTATTAATTCATCTGACAACATTATCTCGAATTTTGCCTTATAAATTGAAAAGTAAGGAAAAAGAGGCTGCGTATATGTTAGCTCTAATCGACTATTATTTTGATATGCTTATTCAAGAAAACTGGGATTTGTTTAAGTGAGAATAATTAACAACAGCGCAAAGTCAATTAAGCACTTCGCCTATGTCATATTTGGCAAAGCGCACGAAAAGATGTGGCGTAAAATCACTGTGCTCAACAATGGTTTAAAAGATAAAAGCTTAAAAGTTGTTGTAGGAATCCATTCAACAAATCCAATTATGCCTATTAATCAACAAGAAATAGGCAGCTTGAAAGATTATGCATTAGTATTTCATGGAAAAATCTTCAGCAAAGAATTAAACGATTATTTATTAAACAATATCAAACGAATTAGAAAACGCTATCCGGATTTACTTATTATATTGTCAACATATGACATGAATTCAAATGAACATAGTTGCTTCATTGAACTCGGAGTTGAGGTGGTTTACAATAAAGACGTAGGAGAACTTCCAACACCATATCCAAAAAGTATTTGTCAGCAGATTGAAACAGTTCATAGTGGTTTAACTTTGGCAGGTAGTCAAAGTAAAAAGTATTCAATAAAAATAAGAGTTGATCAAAATATTATAGCTGAAGATTTGATTCGTAAATGTATTGCAATGCAAACATTGTTCCCAAATAAAATTAACAATTGTTCCAGAATTTTCACTACAAGCTATAGTAGTTATGCACATAGACCTCTTGGTGTTTCCGATATGCTTATGTTTGGTGAAACATCAGATTTACTTAAATATTGGTGCAAGGCAAGACCAGATGACTATTTATTTGAAATTAGGAGATTTCAAATAAAATATAGTGCTCCAGAATGGAACAACTTCTTAATACCAGAAACTTGGCTTGCTGCAAGGTATCTTGAAAATCTAGGAGTAAGTTTGGAAGATCCTGGCCGTATAACAGCTTACGCCTGGTGTAACTTTTTTGGTATTATAGACGCTTCCTCGTTAGGCTTATCTTGGTTTAAAACTGATGATTGGCTTTTAACAAATAAGCTAACAAGAGAATGGTTTAGTCTAGATTTTACATCTGGAATGGTGGAACTTTACTTCATCGATTGGATGTCTAACTATTATTTTAGTGACAATACAGATTTAAAAACTGTTATTTTCCCTGGGGCATAATCAATTAGATTTCTCGATTAGCTTTTCTAATTATTTTTTCATTTATGCTTTTAAAATCATACTGCTTCTTAAGTATGGGCGAATTTATTCTTAAAAGGTTTTTTTCAAATAGATTAATTTCAGTAAAAATATATTTCGGTATTTCATGAATCGCTATTTTGGAACAATCTATTATTGCTTCTTCATTGAGGTACTTAAGAGTATCTCCACCGGCGTAAATTGGGATGTTTTCACACATCCAAGCCTCTAAAGGTTTTTCAGTTACATAACCTTCTTCTATAACATTTTCAAAACAAAATTGAAACATATAGTTTTTCGCAATTTCGAGTTTAGATTCAGCTTTTCTTCCACTTACGCTTCCATATATATCAATACAGCCAAGATCTTTTAGTTTCGAAACAATCTCCATTCTCCATGAAACTTGATTACTGATAAATGCACAAATTCTCCATTGTCGCTTCTCATCTATAAGTATCTCCCTCGGCATTAGCAGAGTCTGTTGGTTGAAGATAAATTCTCGATCGTATTTCCTCTCTGAATTATCAAGATCAATATAAGTCACCCAAAGAGGCCAGTAAATATTATTTTCACTATTTGGTTTGAAAGATATTGTTAAATCGTACTTTGAAGGTGGATCAACAACTTCTCCGGTATACCAAATATATAAACTCCGATTTTTTGTCAGTTTATCTTTCAATTTCGACCATCTAATTCTGCTATAAATAATGAATGGGTAAAAACTTCTAGGTCTAACAAAAACTGAATGAACTTCAATACTTTTTAAACCTTCACTTGTTAAATCATCAAAAAGTTTAGAAAAAATATTCCTGTCTAATGGAAAATTTTTCCAAAAATAGCGAAAATTAATTTTCACTTTATCGGTTCAAAGTTCTAATCATGACTGCATTAAATAATCTTTTAAAAAATTTAGACACAAAATTTTTTAAGGCACAAATCCGAGAAAAATAACCACCTCTGTATAGAATTAGACTAGTTTCCAATAAAGCCTTAGTGATTTTTTTATGTGAAACCCCAAGAATATCTATTTTCACTATGACAATTGGCAGTAACATACCCACATAGTACTTAATAAGCTCGTATTGTAATTTGTAGTCAGCAGCAATTGAATAATTCTCATCAAACAATATACCATCGTGAAATACTTTCTCGTCCACAAATGTAGCTTGATGTGAAAAATTCAAAATTCCTGAGGCAAAATTCTTTAAAGAAATTTCTACACCTTCTTTAGGAAAGAAATTATCTTTGGTGTATGGCTTATCTGCATAAATTGACTGCACAATACAGTAATCAATCTTAACTTTATTGAATTTTTCAAGCACTTGACTTACATATTCTAAATTTAACAAAATATCACCAGGATTCAGGAACCAAATACAACTATTTTTAGTACTCATTTTCAATCCAATGTTCATTGCATTATATATTCCTTTAGGTTGAGTCCAGAAGTATTTTACATTTGAAAAATGTTTATACTCAGTCAATAAATTCTTGATTAGTAAATTATCGGACGAGTCAATTAAAAGTATTTCGTAATTGAGTTTTTCTATCCCATAAAGTGAATCAAGTGTATATTTCACATCAAAGTAGTTATTTTTTGAAACTAAAATTATAGACAAAAGTTTATTATTCATTTGGACCAACTTTCGTAACCGTAATCCTCATTAATCTAAACCACTCTACTAGCAATTAGATTCCTAAATAAGTCGTTTGCAATTTTAGTTGTTTGAGGTCGCCCCATTCTTAATAAATGCATTGAATCAGAAACTGATTTAGATTTTCTGATTGCGAAAATATACCTGCGTTGAACCAATTTCTTTAAATTAATCGATACCATAGGATCTAATTGATTAGCAAAATTATATATTTGATCAACAGTTTTTTCTAATTCTTTCATATTAATCTCACAAGTTTTAGTATTCCATGGCGTGGCAAGTAATGAAAAAGTTGAGTAATTAGTGGGCTCAATTCCGATTGAAGTAATAAAAGTTGTCCATGCTTTATAAACTATTTCCATCTTAGTTTGTGAAAAATTATGATGAACAGTGACCTGATCTGAGTGTTTTCTATAAAAGTAAAGCGGCTCACTAATAAAGCCAATATCGCTCGACCGAAAAGACGTAAGAGCTATACGCCAATCTAAACACTCATCAGTATCAAAATATATAAACTTATCCCACCAAGTTTTTCTTACACACCAGGTTGCGTTAGCCCCATAGGAGCCCAAAGCTAGGTAAATTGGATCATAACTACTAGAACCAATTTCTCCCATTATCGATTTATTTCGCTTACCTTGTGCATTGATTCGTGACATATTTGTGATGCTTATTTCATGGTTATTTAATTGATCATACTGCCTTGATAATCGATCCGGACTAATCAAATCATCACTGTTAAATAGAGCAATTGCATCAGATTCTACTAACTTAGAACCGTACTCTAAAGACTTGCCATATCCGATTCCACCCGGAGTTTCAACAACACTAAATGATTTCAAATTATTAAAGAGATTTGCTAGATCTTCAGATTTATCAATTCTGTCATCAATAAGTATTGCTCTAAAGGAAACATTTTTGGTTTGTGCCAAGGATAATATTGAACTTTCAAAATACTTATCCACTCGATGGAAAGGTAGGATTACATCTAAATTCATTACATTATTATATTCTAAATCTGTAAATCTGGTCTATTTAACAATTTGTTGCAAAAGCATTAATAATCTACGGGAAAGTCTAAAAACTAGTTTAAGAGCAGAATTTGATTTTATTGACATATAGAGTCTATTTCTAGCAGCCCAAAATGGGTAGTTGTGCCCATTAGCCCAATTTTTTTCAAAAAATGTTTCATCATTTAAGGTACCAAACGATGTTTCATGCCAAAGTAAGCTCAAAATAGATTGATCATAGCGATGGTAATCAAAAATTTCTTTATGCTGTGAATTATAGCCTGTAGTTAATTCATAATTATTATCAATCATATTAGTTAACCATTCAGATACAAATTTCTTAGTTGTATTATTGTTCTTAAATAAAATTAATGATGCGCTAATTTGATTATTTATGTTAGTAGAGCTTCCGAGTTTACTAAATGTAAATGGTGAAGTGAAATCTTTTTCTTTTAGACTTAGACTAAAAGCTAGACCGTCTAATTTCTCTACTATTTCAAAATAGTAATTTAGACGAAGTAAGCTTGAGGAGGTTACATTTAGTTCTGTTCCTGCATCTAGATAAACTATATATCTACTTTTATTAAAAATATTAAGTGCTTCTTTAATTATATATGGCTTCCAAAGCCATAGCCCGTAGCCCTTTTTATGAGAAATAAAAAAATCTGAATGTTCGATGAAAAAATCAGTACTCTTTAACCAGTTTTGATCTTTAAAAAAAATTGAGGCAGATGGAAAGTTCTTTTTAATAGTTTTTTTCAGCCTAAAGTGTGCCTGTGACCACTCAGGAGTTGTGCCAAAAGAGACGAATACAACCTGTTTAAACAAATCATTCATAATTGATTATACAATTGTTTAATAATTAATAGTTATTTTACTCAATTGTGACTTATAATTCTTAAAGTATATTTCATGGGGGATTAAGTGCTCATTAGCGTCGCTGATTTAAAACATGTATACGACTGTAAACCATTAGGAGTATTACATGTGGGCGCGCATTTATGCGAAGAAGCTGCTGAGTATGAAAAATTTAAATGGCTACCTTGTTACTGGGTTGAAGCTAATCAAGCCTTATTAGCAGTCGGGAAGAGTAAAATAGATAATTCCAGCAAAAATCATTTCTTTTATGAAGGTATAGTGTGGGAAAAATCAGGGGAAAAAATCAATTTAATGTAACAAATAATTTTCAAAGCTCAAGTGTTTTTGAAATGGAAACCCATAAGGAGCTGTATACAGATGTATTTGTAAATTTAGTGGAAGAAAGAATTACAACCACTCTAGATGATTTAATTCCAGACGACAGTTTTTTTGATTTCATTAATTTAGACATACAAGGAGCGGAGCTAAATGCGATTAAAGGTTTAGGTTCAAGAATAGCCAATATAAATTGGATTTATACTGAAGTTAACAAAAAAAAGTTATATAAAAATATTTATCTAGTTAAAGATATTGATGATTATTTATCGCTATACGGTTTCAAGCGTATCGCAACGTATTGGCTTCCAGGGGTGGGGTGGGGTGATGCACTTTATATAAAAAAGGGCATAGCAAAATATTCTAAGCTAAGGCAAATTAAAATTTTTTATAGAGAACTAAAATATAATTATCTTTCTGAATTTCGATTATCTTCTTTAATCAGATTTAGCAAAAAAATAGTCAAAATTATACTTAGATATAAAAAAGCTTAAACCTAGATTGTATAAACTCTAGATATATTTATGCTATCGTTTGTTTATGTCAATTAATGTATTGCAATGAACAGACGCTTATTTAAGAAGTTTTGGTTGATAGTTCTTAAGATTCGCGATAAAAGTTTACGCAGTAAAAATGATACTTCCCAATCACTAGAATCAACAAAGCTTTATCCGATATTAGCTGCATATCCAATTAAATTAATTGTTGATATTGGCGCAAATGATGGCTTTAACTTAAGTAATTCATATTATTTTATCAAAAAAGGTTGGAGCGCACTTCTAGTTGACCCAATACCTAACTCAATGAAAACAGCTAGGGAAACTCACCAAGGTAACACTAAAGTTAGTTATGAAGAAGTAGCTATAAGTAACACAAACTCATATTCCAAAATTTATCTAGATAAAGGTAATACCAATAATTTTTTCTCCACATTAGAGACGGAAGATACTCCACTTAGAAAAAAATTTGTTGATGGTGAAAAATATATTACAGTTAAGACAATTACTTTAAAAGATTTATTTAGTGACCATTTTGTACCAAAAGAGTTTGCTCTACTTTCAATTGATGTTGAAGGGCATGAATCAAAAGTTTTAGAGACACTGGGGGCCTACAGGCCTGCGGTGATTTTAGTTGAAAGGTCTTTAGAATCAATTTCTGAGTCTTTAGCAAAACAGAAACTTCTCACAGATTATTTGTATATTTTTGCTGCACGAATTGGGTGCAATGAGGTCTATATTGATAGTACTTCAAAATATGTCCAGGACAGGCTAGAAGATTTTGCGAAAATTAGCAGTATTGGCATTTAGTCCTAATAGAGGCGGGTAGTACAAGGGCTATTTAGAGTGTGAAATAATTCAATTAGATGATCGGTATAATAATGTAGGGCTATTCACTAATAGTCCTAAATGTCCGATTTGTCCACTACCCACTACAAATACCCACCTAATGCGTAGAGGTGAATAGAGGCGGCGACGGCTGACTCTGCAATATAAAACCGGTTATGCAAGGGGCAAAACAAAATGGCATTTAAGGCCAAGAAATCCAAGGCGGTTGAGTCTTCAACTCCTGCTTCCTGGAGTGTTGCCCAATTTTCATCCTTTTACACACAAAACCGATCTGAGCTTATTGCCCATGCCAATCGGATTGTTAAAGATAAGGCAAAGGCTGAAGAGATCACTCAAGAAGCTCTTGTTAAGTTCATGTTAGCTGCCCCTGAGCTATCAAGTAATGATCACGCTCTTTCTTATCTACACCGCACAATTGAAAATCTATGTATTGATTTATTCCGTGCTGAAAACCGCCGTCCAAACCTTGTTGCCCTAGATGATGCAACCGCTGAGGTTGAATCCACATGGCAGGTGTCTGGAGATCACTCACTAGCAATATCTGCTGCAGAGGATGCTGCAATTATTCGTCAAGCACTTTCCTTACTTTCCCCAGCAGAGCGTGCTGCTCTGGTTATGTGGGAGGTTGAAGGTCGTTCAACTGCTGAGATTGCTAAAGAGCTTGGTATTAAAGAGTCTGCTGTTCGTCACACAGTCTCTCGTGCTCGTGCTTCACTTCGTAAGGTTCTATCTGAGCTTGTTATTGATGAAGAGCGCGGCCTAACCGCATTAGATCTTTTATCTACTACCTATAAGAAGGCAGCAGAGATTGCCGGTAAATCATCAAAGATCGCACTTACCTTCATTCTTGTTCTAACCGCTTTCCTAGGTCTTAACTCATTAACTGGTAATGAACCAAATACATCTTTAATCTCAACCTCATCTTCTCAAGTAACTACTGATCAAGATATGCCAACAGTTACTACTCCATTACAACCTGCTGCTCCTGTTGTTATAAAGGAAGCAGCAGTAAATAAAGTTTCAAGTGAGGATCTAACACTTCACATGCAGCTTGCAGTTGATCAATTAGAGACAACTGTTCTAATGCTTCAAGTTTTAGATCAAGCAGAGGGTGGGCCAGCGCCTACTAAGTAATAAATAGATTTCCGGATCTTTGCGGCATTACACGTGTGTGCCATGAGGATACGGAATTAGAGGATCGAAAGATCTTCGAGCCAGTTTCAGGAAATTCCTGATTCTGACTAACGAAAGGAAAAAAATGTCTAATAAGACAATCTTCAAGCGTATTGCGCTTGTTGCTATAACAGCTCTAGGTGCAGGTGTTCTATCTGTAACTCCTGCTTTTGCAGGTGCAGTTGCAGCAGATGACCTAGATGTCGATACGGTTACACAAAGTGTAAACGTTGGTGCATGTTCTGTTTCTACTGGCGGTCAAGGTGGAACATTTGTTACTGGTTCATTAGTTCAAATGACTTTTGGATCTGTAGACAGTATGTACATTACGTTGACTGGTCCAGCATCATTTGAGGGTGGAACTGCAATTACAACTGCAGCTGCTTCAGGTGTAACTATTACTACAACACCACTAACTTATTACACCAATCTTGGTACTGCATCAAATAGAACGATTACAGCTCGTTTAACTGCAGTCGGTACAGTTACTGTAACTTCTGCAGCTACTTCAACTTCTGCTGCAGTGGATTCATTTACAATTAACTCAGTGGCATCATGTGCATCAAGTACATATAATGCGGCTAAATCTAATTTCACAACAGCATTATCAACTGAAACCGATACAGACAATGTAATCGGTTTAGTATGGGCATCAAGATTTAATAATGCCGATACAACAGATTCAGAAATTATCGCAGTCAGCGGTACAGGTTATATCCGTGCACAGTTGAATAATGAGTATGGTGATAATCTTTCATCTAAGCCAATTGTTGTATCAACAAACACAGCAGATTGCTGGGTTGCTGTTGAAGCATCCGATACAACTGCAGGCGTAGCTACAGCACCAGCTGCAACTACAGCCGTAATGACAGGTACTGGAGAAGATTTAACTATTGCAGTTACAGCTGCGGTGGCTGGAACTGCAGTAAAGTGCGGAGTTTCCGTAACATGGAATGGAATAGCAGTTGGAACAAAAACCTTCACAATTCAAGGTGTTGCAGCAACTGTTACAGTTTCTGACATCACTGTTGGTGAAGTAGGCGGCTACGGCTACTACCGCGCAACTGTTAAAGATGCAGCGGGTAATTTACTTCCAAGCTATTCAATCTCTAGCTCAAGTACAAATGCTAGTAACTTGGCTGCGGTGACAGTTGTTTCATCACCAGCACGCTCAGTTTCTACAGATGCATCATCTGATTCATCAACTGGAGCTAAGTATGGTGTTACTCCCGCAGTAACTGCTACCAATATTGGTAATAATACTGTTGCTAGATACACATGTACTGGAAAAGGTGGAGCTGCATCGATCACTATCCGTGCACTTCAGTCTGGCGTTACTTATGTAACAAGCTCACCATTCAATGTTTATTGTGGTGGTACAACGCTTAATACATGGGCTATGTCATTTGACAAGACTTCATACTCACCAGGTGAGATTGCTACTTTAACAATTACTGGTAAAGATTCCGATGGATTGTTAATGCACTCATTAGAGACACTTGGAGCTTTGACTCAATCATTTGGTGGAATGACATTCGTTACAGCACCATCATCAGCTGATTACTTCAACTCAGCTGCTGGAGCAAAGTCATACCAACTTTCTGTTGGTACAACAGAGGGTTCTTTTGTTGGAACCTTGGCACTGACAACTGCTGCTACTGATAGCTCTGCAAAGACTATTCAGTACACAATTAAGTCATCAACTGCCACAGTTTCAAATGCTGACGTTCTGAAGTCGATCGTTGCGTTAATCGCATCAATCAACAAGCAGATCCAAGCACTACAGAAGTTAATCCTTAAGAGATAACTTCTAATATCCGCGAAGGCGGTCCCTCTGAGGAGGGGCCGCCTTTCGGCTTTATGAGCAATAAATCCAACACAACTTTATGAAGTAATAGGATTATTCAATGAAAACATTAATCACAGGAGGGGCAGGATTTATTGGCTCCCACCTTGTTGAATACTTAATCTCAAAAGGTGAGCAGGTATTGGTTTTAGATGATTTTTCTGGTTCGAAAGAGGTAAATTTAAGTAGTTCATCAAATAATGAATTTGTTAAAGTAATAAATGGTTCAATTCTAGATCAGAACTTAGTAACAGAACTTATGCAATCAGTAACAAAGTGTTACCACTTAGCAGCAGTGCTTGGTGTTGAAAGAATAAATAATGATCCTATTAAATCACTTGACGTAAATATTAAAGGAAGTGAGATTGTATTAAGTACTGCTTCTAAGTTTAAAGTTAGAACGCTTATAACTTCTAGCTCTGAAGTTTATGGTCGGAATCCTAAAATGCCATTATCTGAAGAATCAGATCGCGTGCTTGGTTCCCCTCAAGTAGCAAGGTGGAGTTACTCCGAGGCAAAAGCAATTGATGAGTTTTACGCGTTTGAGTTAAGTAAAAAAGATTCGTTTCAGGTAACAATTGCCAGATTATTTAATACTGTAGGTTCCAGGCAAAATGGTTCTTACGGAATGGTGCTACCAAGATTCGTAAAGGCAGCATTAAGTAATCAACCTCTAATTGTTTATGGTGATGGCAGCCAAAGTAGATCCTTTTGTGCAGTCTCCGATGTAGTAATTGCGTTAGATCAATTGATTAACTCTAGTGAAAGTATGAGGCAGGCATATAATGTTGGTTCAACAAATGAGATATCAATAAAAGATTTAGCGCTTAAAGTGATTAAGCAAACAGACTCAAGTTCTGAGATTATTTATAAAAAGTATAGTGAAGTTTTTGGTGATAATTTTGAGGAGCCAATCAGAAGAGTGCCAGAGATTTCAAAGATTTTGAAAGCTATTAATTGGCAGCCAAAAAAGAGTTTGGATGAGATTATTATTGAGATAGCAGAGTATATGAAATCTAATGAGATTTAATATACTTCAGTACTTTTTTCTATTTATTACAGCATTAATAGTAGCTTTTGCAGTTACACCAATATTTAGAAGCATTGCTAGAAAATTTAAAATATTAGATTACCCAGGAGGCCGAAAACTTCAATCTCAACCAGTTGCCTACCTGGGTGGGCTAGCTGTAATTACTCCAATAACTATTGCATCATTTCTAGTTCTATTTACATCATTATCCTTAAATTTAAAGCAACAGCTGTACCTAGGTTTAATACTGCCCTCATTCGCAATTGCCTTAATTGGTTTACTTGATGATATTTATCATCTACCACCTTGGCTGAGGTTTCTTTCCCAAACTGGAGTAGCAAGCGTTACGTCAATTTTGCTTTATTTGAATGGATCTGGAGTTAAAATCTTTGATAATCCACTCTTGAACGTATCTGCAACTATTTTTTGGGTAGTTACCATAATTAATGCTCTTAATTTCATAGACAATATGGATGGTCTTGCCACAACTATTTCTATTGTTTCTTCATTTACTTTATTTATTTTAGCTTATTTAAATAATCAATATCTAGTAGCCGCTCTTTCTCTTACTATTTTCGCCTCTTGTATCGGTTTTTTGTTTTGGAATAAAAAACCTGCCACTATTTATTTAGGAGACGCCGGAGCCTTGTATCTAGGTTTTTTACTTGCCGCAATATCCATAAGAATTGATTTAAATAACGAGTCTGCCATGAATCGATCATTGATATTATTACTAGCTATAGCAGTGCCGGTAATTGATATCACGCAAGTTATAATTTCAAGATTATTAAAAGGCAAATCCCCTTTTCAAGGCGGTAGAGATCATATTTCACACCTTTTATTAGATCGTGGCTATTCACATGGTAAAGTTTTAACGATACTTACTTCTGTATCTATACTTTTTTCATCGATTGCAATATTTTTAACTGAGGTGATCTAGGTGAGTTTCAAAACATTAGTTACTGGCGGGGCTGGATATATTGGCTCTGTACTTACCGCCTATTTACTAGATAAGAATTATCAAGTTGTAGTTTTAGATGATCTTTCCGTAGGTAAATTATCAGCTGTTGATAAGAGAGCTACCTTTGTTAATGGAAGTATTTTAGATAGAAATACTTTAGATAAGGCTTTAACTGGGATTGACCTTGTAATACATTGCGCAGCAAAATCATTAGTTGGTGAATCTGTTGAAAAACCTGATTTATATAGGCAGGTAAATATTGAAGGAACTAAGCAGTTACTCACAGCAATGAGTGATCAAAAGATTACAAATATTATTTTCTCATCTAGCTGCGCTGTTTATGGCCAGCCAGAGCAGCTGCCAATTACAGAACAGGCGGTGTGTAGTCCAGTAAGTCCATACGGGCAAACAAAGTTAGCCTGTGATGAGCTACTAAAAGATGCTGCCAAAGCTGGCATGGCAGCAATTTCATTTAGGTTTTTTAATGTTGGTGGTAGTTATAAAACAACTCTTGGTAATTGGGTTAATGAAATACGTGATATTGAAACACACCTAATCCCTAAGTTACTTAAACAGTTATCAGTTAAGGATTTACCGGCTGAAATTGCTGTTTTTGGTGATAAGTGGGCAACTGCAGATGGTAGTTGTATTAGAGATTACCTACATGTTACAGATTTAGCTGCAGCTCACCTGCTTGCAATAAGTAATCTGCAAAAGGGTGTTCATACGATATATAACTTAGGTTCAACTCATGGCTCATCAGTATTTGAGGTAATAAATACAACACAGGAGGTTACCTCTCGCAAGATAAAAAGTGTTATTACCGATCCACGCCCAGGAGATCCTGCAGTCTTACTAGCAGATATAAGTAAGGCAAAAGATGAATTAAATTGGAGCCCGAAATTTACCCTAAAAGATATTCTGACTAGTAGTTGGCAGGGGCTTGGTAACTCATAAGCTAACTTCAGGTAATCTAGTTAAGTGAAGATTGCAGTTATAGGACAAGGCTATGTGGGTTTACCACTAGCGAAGGCAGCAGCAGCGGCCGGGCATAACGTATTTGGTTTTGATAATAATTCTGATGTAATTAAGCAACTACTTAGCGTTGAAGCAAAGACTGAGAACTACACGCCAACCTTAGATTCAAAAGCGATTACAGGTTGTGATATTTATATTATTGCAGTACCAACCCCATTGGATTTAAATAATCAACCAGATCTTTCCTACCTTAAATCTGCAGCAAAACAGGTAGGTGAGGTTGCAGGAGAGGGTGCTTTAATCATTAATGAATCAACCTCATACCCAGGAACACTGAGAGAGGTTGTCGAAGCAACTATTAGCAGTATAAATAAATC
>Ga0114980_10002315_pt1 | contig 13507 bp, 11 predicted proteins | sample S_140806_EF_Meta_FD_87018 | JGI IMG/M metagenome (GOLD analysis project Ga0114980, IMG submission 87018) | Freshwater microbial communities from Lake Simoncouche, Canada to study carbon cycling - S_140806_EF_MetaG | ecosystem: Environmental > Aquatic > Freshwater > Lake | place: Lake...
ATCACAACCGGACGGGTAGAACTATTGGTAAAACTAAAAACATAGGTTACTGGAACATGCTGCTTGATTTTTCCGAATGAATGGGTTTTTTCCGCGAAGGTTACTTCGGATTGCGCATTCACCAGAGAAATCATGCCGAAAAAAAACAGTATAGATAAAATAGGCTTCATCTAATATAAATTAAGATAATTAGTGTTTAACTGGGGTAGCCGTTTGAGGTGTTGCTGGGGCAGCTTCCTGCTTGGGGGCCACACCCACTCCCGTTAACATAGCTTGCTGCGTCATGTCATGATCGAAAAATATCTGCGTTAGCTTAGTGTAAGGACCGGTTACACCACCATTAAAACTGATGGAAACTTTAACCGTTTGTCCAGGACCGAAACGCTGATTGGGGGTGAAATTTGGGGTAGTACAACCACAACCCGCTTTAGCATTTAACAGTGTAACAGAGTCTTTACTGATGTTTTTAATTTCAATTACATAGTCAACCGGAACACCTACTGGTCTTTCTCCCGCATTGAAATTAGTATTGGTAATCTCCAGCACCTTACCAATTTCCCATTGGGTAGTGGTGGTAGCTTGGGTTTGAGCCGATGCTGAAAAACCAGCACCTATCAGAAATATGGCAAATAGAATTTTTTTCATAGAATTATTTTTTGTTACCTAAAATTACTTAAAACTTACTAGGTATTTGTAATCTGTTCGTAAAAACAGTCAATTTTATAAGTTTTTAACACTCTGTAGATACCAATTTCTCCCCATTTTGTTGCCTGAATGACAGTTTTTTACTTTCTACACTATTTTCCTTCGCCCTATTGAGCGCGTAATACTAAATTTGCCGCATGGATTATCCCGTATCTCAAGAGGGGGCAGACAGCAAAATGTCGTTTGAGGCATTCCGGCAAGCTATTTTGCTAGACTATCGCATGGCTGTTATCAGTCGTGAAGTAAGTTTACTGGGTAGAAGAGAGGTATTAACCGGAAAAGGGAAATTTGGCATTTTCGGCGATGGTAAAGAAGTCGCTCAAATTGCCGTTGCCAAATTTTTTCAACCCGGAGATTTTAGAGCGGGTTATTATCGCGACCAAACATTTATGTTTGCTGCAGGCATTTCAACGGTGCAGCAATTTTTTGCGCAACTTTATGGAGATCCAAATCCGGCAAATGATCCTTTTAGTGCAGGCCGTCAAATGGATGCCCACTTTGCTACTCTAGTTACCGATTCTGATGGGAATTGGGTGGATATAGTAAACCGAAAAAACAGTTCTTCCGATATGGCGCCTACGGCATCTCAAATGCCCAGAGCCGTTGGATTAGCCTGGGCTTCTAAATTATTCCGCAATGCCCCGCAGCCCGAACTATTTTCAAAACTGAGCAATTCTGGCAATGAGGTTTGCTTTTGCACCATTGGAGATGCCAGCACATCGGAAGGTCATTTTTGGGAAGCCATAAATGCAGCCGGCGTTTTACAAATTCCACTGGCAGTTTTTGTATGGGATGATGGGTATGGCATTTCTGTTCCAACTCAATACCAAACTACCAAAGGGTCTATCTCAGAAGCCCTCAGCGGAATGGAAAAAGAAGAGGGTACCAATGGCATTCGGATTTATACTGTAAAAGCCTGGGATTATGCAGGCATGTGTGAAGTGTTCGAATCGGCTATTCATCAATTACGCATCGATCATGTTCCCGTGTTATTTCATGTACAAGAAGTTACCCAACCCCAAGGTCACTCCACCAGCGGAAGTCACGAGAGATATAAAACCTCCGAGCGACTGGAATGGGAACGGGAATGGGATTGTAATAAACAAATGAAAGCCTGGTTACTGCAATGCGAACTTGCCACGCTTGATGAACTTACCACCCTGGAAGCGGAAGCAAGAAATCATGTAAAAGATAGCAGAAAGAAAGCTTGGGACGCGTATCAGTTACCTATTCAGGAACAGGCAAAAAAAGCCGGAGACCTGATACGAGAAATGGTAATAAACGATATGCAGGTATATCAGCAGCTGCAGTCTATGGCCTCCCACTTACTGTCAGGTAAAGAACTATTACGCAGAGATGTGATGCGATCCCTCTCCATTTCGCTCGAACTGGCCCCCCACTCACCAAGTGAAGAAAAAGTAAGAGACTACCTTAACGAACTCCAAGCTGCCAATCAACAACTATACAATACCCACTTATACAATGAGGGGCCAAAAGGCACCCGCTTAGTTAAAGGTGTTTCTGCAGTTTATTCCGAGCAGTCATTAGTGTTAAATGGCTATGAGATTATTAATCGCTATTTCGATCAGCTACTTACCCATAATCCTTTCGTGTATGCATTTGGAGAAGATGTAGGTAAAATTGGTGATGTGAACCAGGGATTTGCCGGACTTCAAGAGAAATATGGGGTTGATCGGGTATCTGATACAGGTATTCGAGAGCTTACTATAGTAGGGCAGGCCATAGGGTTGGCACTACGTGGATTAAGACCGATTGCTGAAATACAATACCTCGATTATATTTTATACGCCCTGCAAACTTTGAGTGATGATGTGGCTACCGTTCATTTTAGAACCACTGCCCTGCAAAGTTATCCGCTTATTATCCGCACCCGCGGACATCGATTAGAAGGTATCTGGCATACTGGATCACCCATGGGTATGATGGTGCATGCACTCCGGGGTATGCATATTTGCGTTCCCCGAAATATGGTGCAGGCCATGGGGATGTACAATACCTTATTACAAGGGAACGACCCTGGAATTATTGTAGAATGTTTGAATGGATATCGGCTGAAAGAAAAAATGCCCGATAACCCCCTCGAATTCCGCGTACCATTGGGCATACCCGAAATTATTCGCCAGGGGCAGGATATTTCCATTGTATCCTATGGCTCTACATTGCGCATAGTAGAAGAAGCTGCTCAGCGATTAGCACTGATGGATGTTGAATGTGAAATCATTGATGTGCAAACGCTGTTACCTTTCGATACTAACCATGCAATTATTGAATCGCTGAAAAAAACCAGTCGTATTTTGTTTGTGGATGAAGATGTTCCCGGAGGTGCTACGGCATACATGTTGGCAAAAGTTTTGGAAGAACAAAAGGCTTTCCGCTACCTAGATGTGAGCCCCAGAACACTCACTGCGAAAGAACACCGCACCGGCTACGGAAGCGATGGCGATTATTTTGGTAAACCCAATTCCGAACAGGTAGTAGAAATAGTGCTGCAAATGATGCAGGAATAATTATAAGTCTGTATTCAGTGCTTCCAAGGTTTCCGGAAAACGATTTTTCCACTCGGGCTTTGGTACCATACAACTTGCCGACTTCCCCCACCATTGATACCGATTAGCTGCTATCCAATTATAAATCCCATCCCGAATAAAAGTTGGCACAATAATAAACACATACAATAGGGGCCATAATGCAGGTAAACCCTTTGCTACCCTGAGTGCAGCGGTTGACCGATAAAAAATGCTTCCTTCCTCCCATAAAATAAAACTGCTTAATTCCAATGGTACTTGGCTAGAAGCAGAAAGTAATTCATTCGCTAATTCACTTTGTAAAGATGCAAAACAGAAAAGCCCTTTTTGGTCGCGTTGTAAAACAAATTGAACCGCATATTGACAAAGATTACAATCCCCGTCGAAAAAAATCAACCGGCGCTTTTTGTTATTAGCGACTTGTGTTGTGGAATGCTCCACCGATAAAAATTAGCAGGGTTAAATTAACCCATATTATGGAATACCTTATTCACGTCTTCATCTTGCTCAAGCCGCTCTATCAGCTTGCTGATCTCTTCTGCCTGCTCATCATTTACGGGAACAGTATTTTCGGGAATCCATTCCAATTCGGCACTGATGGGGGAGATTCCTTTGTCTTCTAACCCCTTTTGTAATTTGCCAAAATCAACAAACTGGCAGCGAAGAACGATTATCGCATTTCCCTGTTCATCCACACTTTCTCCCATTTCATCCAGCCCTACATCTATCAATTCAAATTCCAGTTCTTCTGTATTCAGTCCCTCGGGTTTTAGTTTAAATACCCCCATTTTCTTAAACTGGAAGCTTACACTTCCGGTAGTACCCATGGCGCCGTTGCCCTTATTGAAATGGCTTTTCACGTTGGCTACGGTTCTAACGTGGTTATCAGTGGCGGTTTCTACCAAGATGGCTACCCCATGTGGTCCGTAGCCTTCGTATAGAATTTCTTCATAGTTGGTAGTATCTTTTCCGGAAGCTCGCTTAATGGCGGCTTCTACCCGGTCTTTAGGCATACCCACACTTCGCGCATTTTGAAAACATCTTCGCAAAGCTGGATTGGTAGCAGGGTCGGGGCCTGCGGCTTTTACTGCGATTACAATTTCCTTCCCAATACGGGTGAATTGTTTCGCCATGCGATCCCATCGGGCAAACATGGTAGCTTTTCTAACCTCAAAAATCCTTCCCATAGTATTTGTTTTGAACCGGTAGCTTCACCGGGACTGCAAAATTACGCTTTGCAATGTTAGAAACCAACCCTTTGAAATACAACAGCCGAATCCTTTGGGAATCCGGCTGTTGTAGGATTGATTAAAATGAAATTGACTATTCTTTTAATTTGCTGTTGGCTTTGCTGTAGCCAAAATACACCAGCAATCCCACCAACATCCATCCCAGTGCACTCAGAAGAGTATCCATAGGAAGTCCAGCAATCATTGCAGAACAAACCAATATTCCCAGAATAGGAACCAAGGGTACAAGAGGGGTTTTAAATGGTCGTTCCCTGTTGGGGTCATTTACGCGCATTACCCAAACACCTACACAAACTAGGATGAACGCGAAAAGAGTTCCGATACTGGTAAGGTCGCCCGCAACTTTGGCAGGTACAAATGCCGCAAATGCTCCTACAAATAAGAACAAAATTATATTCGATTTATAAGGGGTTCTGTATTTGGGATGTAAATCGGAGAACATCTTGGGTAACAAACCATCCGAAGCCATCGTATAAAACACGCGGCTCTGACCCATCAACATCACCAGAATAACCGAAGAGAAACCGGCAAGAATGGCGATGGTTACAGTTTTGGCCAACCAAAGCTGATCCTTCATATAAGTTTCAATCGCATAGGCAACGGAAGCTTCTTTACCAGACTTAACAAAATCAGTATAAGGGGCAACTCCGGTTAGTACCCATGAAAAAAGTACATATAAAATCGTACAGATAACCAAGGATCCTAGGATACCAATGGGCATATCTTTCCGTGGATTTTTGGCTTCCTGTGCAGCAGTGGATACGGCATCGAAACCGATAAATGCGAAAAATACAACACCTGCTCCTGTTAACACTCCAATTAACCCGTTATTTCGAAAATTAGCCCCATAATCAAAAAATGTTCCATCTGGTTTCAGAGCGGGAGCGGCATCTGCCGGTATCATAAAGGGGGTATGGTTGGCAGGGTTAATGTATTTCCAGCCAACAAAGATGAATAATATAACGATTGCCACTTTCACAATAACGATTACGGAGTTAACGAGTGCCGATTCCTGAGTTCCCTTGATGAGTAGCAAAGAAAGCAGTAATAAAATGAACAAGGCGGGTACATTCATAATACCTACATGCATTACATTATTAATATCCAATGCCTTTTCAAGAGGGGAGTGTCTCCATTCATAGGGGATCGAACCCAAATTAAATTGTTCAAGAAATTTATTTAGCGACTCACTCCATGCGATAGAAACGGTGGCAGCACCCAGTGCATATTCCAGTATCAGTGCCCAACCGATAACCCAGGCAACCAATTCACCCATGGTGGCATAGGCATAGGTATACGCACTACCGGCAATTGGAATCATGGATGCAAATTCTGCATAACATAATCCGGCAAAGGCACAACCGATAGCCGCAACAATAAAGGATAAGGTAACGGCTGGTCCGGCATGTTCACCGGCAGCTGCGGCGGTTCTTACAAATAGCCCCGCACCAATAATGGCTCCAATACCCAGGGCAATCAAACTGCCCGCACCCAGGGTTCTTTTTAATCCTTTTTCGGAGTCCCCGGCCTGCGCCATCAGAACATCCAACGATTTTTTTCTGCTGAATAAACTCATAAATGCTTAGTTAAGATTTTCAATAAAAACTAGTGGAAAAATAGGCAATTCTTTGTTTTCCGCTATAAAAGATTTTGAAATGGGGATAAGGGAAGGGTTTACCGTGGAATCCTTATATTGCAAAATAATCTGTTTGGCATATGCAAAAGTCTAACCGACTCACTTTATACATCCTTATTGCCATGTTTGCCGGAGCCCTATTGGGCTATATAGTGCATACCCAGGCTTCCCCCGCTTTTATTGAATCGTTCTCAAAAAACATCAAATTATTAACCACCGTATTTATCCGGATGGTGCAGATGATTATAGCCCCACTGGTTTTTTCTACCCTCGTGGTGGGTATCGCCAAGCTAGGCGATTTGAAAGCCGTTGGGAGGGTAGGCGGTAAAGCCATGCTTTGGTTTATTGGAGCTTCCCTGATTAGTTTGCTCTTGGGTATGGTATTGGTGAATTTCTTTCAGCCAGGAGCTGGTTTTTCAAATGCAGTATTAGATAAAACAGAAGCTGGGAAATTGGTAAGCAATACCCAACAGTTTAGCTTACAGCTATTTGTAGAGCACATCGTTCCACGAAGTGTAATTGAGGCCATGGCTACCAATGAAATTTTGCAGCTGGTAATTTTCAGTATTTTCTTTGGCGTAGCGGCTGCCTCAATGGGCGATAAAGCCAAGGTTATTGTTAAAGCACTGGATGCCGTTTCGCATGTGATACTAAAAATGGTAGGCTATGTAATGAACGTTGCCCCTCTGGGCGTATTTGGGGCCATTGCTGCAGTAATTGCATCCAAAGGACTGGAAGTATTCGTTTTTTATGGCAAATACATGCTTTATTTTTTAATTGGTATTGCCACACTTTGGGTAATTATGCTTTCAGTTGGGTATATAATACTCAGAAAAAGATTACCCGAATTATTGCGCCGAATTGCTTCGCCGCTCATCATCGCTTTTAGCACCACCAGCAGTGAAGCCGTATTTCCTAAACTCACAGAAGAATTGGAAAAATTTGGCTGTAAAAACAAAATTGTATCCTTTATCCTTCCACTTGGCTATTCGTTTAATCTGGATGGAAGTATGATGTATATGACTTTTGCCAGCCTTGCCATTGCACAGGCAAATAATATCCATCTGGATATGGGCACGCAGTTAACCATGTTGCTGGTGCTGATGCTTACCAGTAAAGGCATTGCCGGAGTCCCCCGTGCATCCCTGGTTATTGTTACCGCCACCTGTGCCATGTTTAACATACCACCCGAAGGGATTGCCCTTATTTTGCCTATCGACCATTTCTGTGATATGTTTCGTACTGCTACCAACGTGCTGGGGAATACCCTAGCCACCACTGTTGTAAGTAAGTGGGAAAATGAACTAGGTCTTGCTCAAGAAATCCCAGATACCCTATAATACCCAATCAACCATCCCCATGCTATTGCCAACCTTGCTTGCCTCCGAATTTCATTGGACTCAACTTTTACAGCCACAGTTTTATATAGAGCATGGCGGCTTGTGGTTGATATTATTTGTAGTATTTGCCGAAACAGGACTTTTTGCCGGTTTTTTTCTGCCGGGGGACAGCCTACTTTTTGTTGCCGGAATTTATAGTAGTGATATTGCCAGGGCAGTAATTGGTCCGGGTAGTGAAGTGTTAGATTTAATCGTAATCGCCTTGCTGATTTCTGCTGCCGGAATCTTTGGCAATTTTGTGGGCTTCTGGTTTGGAAAAAAAGTGGGTCATGCGATGTACGACTGGAAAGATAATATCCTTTTTAAAAAAAGATACCTAACACAAGCGCATGATTTTTATGAAAAAAATGGGGGAGGCGCCATAGTAATTGCCCGGTTTATACCAATCGTTCGAACTTTTGCCCCTATAGTTGCCGGCATTGTAGATATGAATTACAAGAAATTTAGTTATTATAATGTTGTAGGCTGCATAGCCTGGGTTTTTACGATGTTATTTGCCGGGCACTTCTTGCAAAAGTGGATACTTACCCAGTTTGGGTTTGATTTGCGTTTGCATTTAGAAGTAATTGTGCTGGGGATTGTACTGGTTACTACGGCCCCGATTCTTTACAGATTGATTTTCCATAAAGGGGATACTCCCTCCGATAGCGAGCCATCCTAATATATGCAAACCAAATCAATTTCTCCGGGCTTACTCTCTTTACCGGTGCTAGTTGGCGCTCTTGGTTTTTTTGTAGATATTTTCGATTTGCTTTTATTTTCCATCATCCGAAAACCCAGTCTACAATCACTGGGCCTCAGCCCCGATCAGGTATTGCACAGTGGAGAGCTGATTATTAGTGTTCAGATGATTGGACTAACCGTGGGAGGAATTGCCTGGGGAATTATGGGTGATAAAAAGGGCAGACTGAGCGTTCTCTTCGGTTCTATATTACTTTATTCATTGGCTAATATTGCCAACGGGATGGTACATACTGTTCCCCAATATGTACTCGTTCGTTTTATTGCCGGAGTGGGTTTGGCAGGAGAGCTTGGAGCGAGCATTACCCTAGTTACAGAAATGTTACCCAAACATAAAAGAGGTTTGGCCGCCACCATTATTGCTACTACGGGTGTTTGTGGAGCCTTGGTAGCCTTTTTAGTGTACAACCTATTTAAAGATTGGCGGCTTTGTTATTATATAGGTGGGGGGTTAGGATTTTTATTGTTGTTCTTGAGGGCGAATATGATGGAAAGCGGCTTATACAATACCGTAAAAGAAACAGCAACCCGGCGGGGAGATTTTAAAATGCTGATTAACAATCGCCCTCGATTGATGCGATACCTGCGGGGCGTATTGATAGGCTTTCCCGTATGGTTTGTAATTGGCGTGTTGATTACCTTTTCCGATCAGTTTGGAAAAGAAATGGGCATTGCAGGCGTAGATCCGGCTAAGGCAATTTTTTATCAATACATAGCAATTGGATTGGGCGATATCAGCGCCGGATTACTGAGTAATTATTTACAAAGCAGAAAAAAGGCACTTTGGGTTTTTTATGTTATCCTGATAACTGCCGTTTTTCTCTTTTTCTGGCAGGCCCGCGGTTGGGGAACCTTGTCGACTATGTATTGGATTTGTGCAATTTTGGGATTTGGATCTGGGATCTCTGTTTTATACATAACTATGTCGGCCGAGCAATTTGGTACGAATCTTCGGGCAACAACAGCCATATCCATCCCTAACTTGGTTAGGGGATTGTTGCCCCTGATTATTCTATTGCAAAAATTGCTGCAACAGTTTACCCATAGTTATCTGCAAGCCGGAATGATTTGTGCGGTTTTAGTTTTGTCGCTGGCCGTATGGGCTTTAATCAACACAAAAGAAACCTATGGCAGAGACATGGATTTTATTGAAACCTGATGGGTATGCCACTACTGCTGTATTCTTTTTTGCGTATTTTCATTAAAAGTATTTCGTAAGTTTAGGGATACACTAAATAGTTTGTATGAGTCAAAAGCAGGTCTCCTTATTTTCTCTTCCGGTATTGGTAGCAGCCTTAGGATATTTTGTAGATATTTATGATTTGCTCCTATTTAATATTGTTCGGGAACCCAGTTTACAGGGAATTGGATTGGACCTCACCAATAAAGCAGCAATACTGGCTGCCAGCACGAAAATTATTAACTGGCAAATGATTGGGCTATTGATTGGAGGCGTACTCTGGGGAACCTTAGGAGATAAAAAAGGGAGGCTCAGTGTATTATTTGGTTCTATTGCCCTTTATTCGGTGGCCAACTTTATTACCGGTTATGTACAAACGGTTGATCAATATGCCGCTCTTCGCTTTATGGCAGGTATCGGATTGGCGGGAGAACTCGGCGCCGGTATTACATTGGTTAGTGAACTGTTGCCCAAAGAAAAAAGAGGGGTTGGTACTTCAATGGTAGCCGGAATCGGATTATTCGGTGCGGTTTTCGCATATTTTATTTACAAGTTCACCAACGACTGGAGAATCTGCTATAAAATTGGAGGGGCATTGGGTATAGGATTACTGTTACTGCGTATATCAGTTGCCGAAAGTGGTATGTTTAAAGAGGCTAAAGAAAAAGGGGTTTCGCGGGGCGATTTCAGGATGTTTTTTAATGATGTAGGCCGATTTAAAAAATATTTTTTGGCCATCCTGATCGGGTTGCCAACCTGGTATGTTATTGGTATACTGGTGAACTTCAGCAATCGTTTTGCCGGTGAATTCTATGGGGCCAATCATATTGAAAGTGGCCGTGCAATTATGTTTGCTTATGTGGGTATTGCAATCGGTGATATAGTTATCGGACTAGTTAGTCAGGCTTTTAAAAGCAGAAAAAAAGCGTTGCTGTGTTTTTATGGGATGTCAATTGTAGGGTTGTTGATCTATTTCAGCCCTTGGAATAATAGTGATTCCTCTATGTATGCCATTTGTGGGTACTTAGGATTCAGTACTGGCTTTTGGGCCATTTTTGTAACCATGGGCGCAGAGCAATTTGGCACTAACCTGCGGGCAACGGCTGCTACTACCATACCAAATATGGTGAGAGGTGCTTTGCCGCTGATCAACTGGATGTTTTTAGATCTATTTCAGAAATCCTATGGATATAGTTTAAGTTCCAGTGGAATGATAACGGGTGCCATCGTGATGGGTATAACCCTGGTGGCATTTTATTTTACAGCCGAAACTTTTCATAAAGACCTGAATTATATAGAAGCATAAATGGCGAGCTTTTAGGTTGATAGCAATCCTCTAGGGTAAATAGTTACTGAAGCACTACTTTTACATTTCATACGCCGGAATTCATGAAGTTTTTAGTGATTCGTTTTTCATCTATCGGGGATATCGTACTTACTACGCCCGTTATCCGATGTTTGCACCAACAAGTGCCCGGTGCAGAAATTCATGTGCTTACCAAACAACAATTTCGAGGAATTTTTGAGGCTAATCCCTATGTACATCGCATTATCGAATTGGGCTATAGCAAAGAATTGATGATGCACCAACTAGAAACGGAGGGGTATGATGCCATCGTAGATTTACATCATAATTTACGTACCTGGCAAATCAAGCGCGCGCTCAAAGGTGTTCCTGCTTTTAGTTTTCCTAAACTTAATTGGCAAAAATGGTTGTTTACTGTGGCTAAGATTAATCGCCTGCCCCATATACACATAGTAGACAGATACCTGCAAACTGTTCAATCTTTTGGTGTAGTGAATGATGGTAAGGGGCTAGACTATTTTATTCCACCAAATGAGCAGGTTCGTTCAACCGATCTTCCATTTTCGCATCAAATGGGGTATATCGGTATGGTAATCGGTGCCGCACATGCTACCAAGCAGTGGCCAGTAAAACACTGGATAGAACTTTGTAGGCGCATTTCTTTTCCGATTATTTTATTGGGCGGAAAAGAGGATCAAGTAAATGGAGCGGCAATTGCAGCAATCGACTCAATTAAAATATACAATGCCTGTGGTAAATTTTCACTTCACGAGAGTGCCGATCTAGTTAAAAAGGCTCGATTGATTATTACCCATGATACCGGCTTAATGCATATAGCAGCAGCTTTTCATCAACCCATCATTAGTATTTGGGGAAATACGGTTCCCGCATTTGGTATGACGCCCTATTATGGAACACAGCCAGTTCCCAATCGCCGGGCAGAAGTTGAACTCAGCTGCCGTCCTTGCAGTAAAATCGGCTACAACCGCTGCCCAAGAGGTCATTTTAATTGCATGGAAAAACAAAACCTACCCCAAATACAGCAATGGGTGCATGAGCTAATGGAAAAGAAATCGGAGGCATAACTGCATAAAAAAACCCGCCGATTTGGCGGGTTCTCACTGATTGATCAGCTATTTTATAAAGTTTTCAGCACTTCATTCATACTTCTAACAGCTTCTGCACTTTTATTGAACATTGCCTGCTCGGCTTCGGTTAATTCTAGCGGTAGAATTTTCTCCCAACCATTTTTACCAACTACTACCGGAACTCCTAAACAAATATCAGACTGCCCATATTCGCCATTCAAACTAACGCAGCAGGTAAATAGTTTTTTCTCATCCCGCACAATGCTTTCAACCAGGGCAGCACCTGCTGCACCTGGGGCATACCAGGCAGAAGTGCCCAATAATTTGGTAAGGGTTGCACCTCCTACCATGGTATCCGAAACAATTTGCTCCTGTTGAGCAGCGGAAAGAAATTGAGTAACCGGAATGCTATTCCAGGTTGCTTTACTTATCAGCGGAATCATCGTAGTGTCGCCATGGCCGCCAATTACTATTGCATTAAGGTCACTTGGGCTGCATGACAGGTGCTGACTTAACTGATATTTAAATCTAGCACTATCTAATGTACCTCCCATACCAATGATACGGTTTTTAGGAAGACCCGAACTGGTAAGTGCCAGGTACGTCATGGTATCCATCGGATTGCTGATTACGATGATGATGGCATCCGGTGAGTATTGTAATATGTTTTGTGTAACGCCATTAACAATTCCTGCGTTGGTTCCAATCAATTCTTCTCTCGTCATACCCGGTTTGCGAGGAATACCGGAAGTAATTACTACTACATTCGACCCAGCAGTTTTAGCATAATCATTGGTACTACCGGTAATGCGGGTATCAAAACCCAACAGGGTAGCCGTTTGCATCATGTCTTGTGCCTTTCCTTCGGCTAGACCTTCTTTAATGTCTAATAAAACTAAATCGTCGGCCAGTTGGGCGCGGGCAATATTATCGGCACAGGTAGCTCCTACGGCTCCGGCACCTACAACAGTAATTTTCATAAGCAAATATTGATTGAGTAAATTTTTACTCGCCAAAGTTAGTATTTGGCAGGATGTTAAGCAGTAAAAAACGCAAAAACAATGTTATTTTCTTTGTAAAAGAGCTATTAATTCACCAATCACAAATGGGTGATCTGGCGCCGACCAGTACTGTACCAATCTCCGATTGGCATCATACAACGCTACAAAAGGGGTATAGCTAATCCTGTAGAAAGGTGCAATAAAATAACGGGTGTCTCTACCCACCAGCACATTTTGAAACAAATTCAGGTGGTATTTTTTACTAAAACTGCTCAGTTCATCCACTGTTTTATAGGCGGCCATTACCAACAGCGTATTTTGCAAACTATCCGAATGGCGAATCAGTTGCTCCGTGGTTTCTAAACAATGTCCACATTCCGGAGAAAAATAAATCAGTGTGTAATATGGGTAAGTGTATGCATTGCTGCTGCTGTACTTGCTGCTATCAGTAAGCAATAAATCAAATGCTGGCAGTTGCTTGTTTTTTAAAAAGGGAGGAATGGAATCCTGACCCATTGTTTGTGTACCAATCAGTAAAAGAAAGCTTACCATCAGCAATCGAAACATATTCATTATTAAAAAATTATGAGGGTGGATTGGATTTTAGTTGCTCCATCATCCGCAATTCTTTGGCATCCTGTAAAAATTCGGAAG
>Ga0114980_10002316_pt1 | contig 13506 bp, 13 predicted proteins | sample S_140806_EF_Meta_FD_87018 | JGI IMG/M metagenome (GOLD analysis project Ga0114980, IMG submission 87018) | Freshwater microbial communities from Lake Simoncouche, Canada to study carbon cycling - S_140806_EF_MetaG | ecosystem: Environmental > Aquatic > Freshwater > Lake | place: Lake...
CCGATCGGCGGAACGGACCACCCCGGCGCCTCGTGGCAGGGCCGTTGGCCAGTCTACGCCGCCCGGCGGGGCGAGCTCAGGGCAGGCGTTGAGGACGGCGCGGCGCTCGAAATTGTTGTGAACTGTCGCTTTCGAGGAAAGTGGTGCCCGCAGTGCGGTTGACCACCGATTTCCGTCCTCGTTACCGGCCGGCCGCCAGAGCGTGTAGACGAGGAAGGGTTGGGGCTTGCCGTCGATCCGTGCGATGCCGCAAAGCCCGCGCGCGCCATCCAGTCCCGCAGGCATCATCCAGTCCTGGCTCTGAAGCACGACCGCCCCCGGAATGCGTTCTGCGATGAGGGCCAGCATCGCTTCATCAGAGGGCCGGGCCGACTGCGGGTCGGAGACCATCGCCAAAACGGAAAGTCCGATAATCAGCATCGGCTCTACCCCGGGAAGAATCGTTGACTGACCTTCACCCGCGCTGTCGCCGTCGGCAAGTCCTCCCTTGAAGCGCGGCCTCTCGACAGACAGCGTCAGATTGGCAAAAATACCAGCAATAAGGGAACGGTCGAAGCAGCCAGTGAGGGTGTCGTCGCGTGAGCCTGACCACGAGCACTCTCTGGAATACAGGCGTGATTGCCCCGTATAACGTTATGCGTTATAGGTGCCGGTGATGATCCGCAGCTTTCGGGATCGGGAGACGAGGAAGATCTGGAACGGCGAACGTTCGCGCCGCCTGCCCGTTGAGATTCAGGACGTGGCGTTGCGCAAGCTGCGCCAACTGAACCGGAGTTTGAGGCTCGAGGACTTGCGTATTCCGCCCGGCAACGGGCTCGAGGCCCTGACGAAGGACCGCAAGGGCCAGCACGCGATCCGGATCAATCAGCAGTGGCGGATCTGCTTCCGCTGGAGTGAAGGAGGGTGCGAGGATGTCGAAATCTGCGACTATCACTGATCGTTTCGCCGGCATCGGCCGTCCTGAAGACTGGCTGAAGAACCCGACGCCGGGCGATGTCCTGCTGGAAGATTTTCTCAAGCCCCTGGGCATGAGCCAGACGGCCCTCGCCAACGCCATCGGCGTGCCGCCGCGCCGGATCAATGAGATCGTGCTGGGCAAGCGGGCGGTGACCGCCGACACGGACCTGCGCCTCACGCGCTACTGGGGGCTCAGCGCGGGCTTCTTCCTCGGACTGCAGATCGACCACGACCTGCTGGAGCAGCGGCGGAAGATGGGTGCGGCGCTGGAGATGATCACGCCGAGGGCGGCGTAGCGCGCAGCGACAGGACGCCTGAAACAAGCAACCCTGCCCAGATTACTATGGCCCGGGCGAGGTCGGCCGGGCGAACCCGGTCTTTAGGCTCAACGGGCGAACCCGTGAGCGGTCGAGTCAGTTATCTGCCGGTCGAGCGAGCGCTCTACGATCAGCGTCCACCGCGTGAGATTTTTCGATCTCAATTAGTTTTCGTTGGAGGTCTTCCTCAGTGATTCCTACTCTTAAGAAAATGTCAGAGAGGCACGCGAGGATTAAGGCCCGTTCGGCATCCGAGCTCATTCGAGGCGTTACCCCGCGATGAAAGAGGTCGTTACGCGCAAGGTCGAGTTCCGCCAACAATCCAGATTTTCTTCCATCGGCACAAATGGCCTTGATCAGTTTGTCAGGTTTGCCCGAAGCAGCTATTTCTAATGCGATCCAAGTATTAGAAAAACGGGCGACCGGATCTGTAACGCTCGCCGATCTATCCAAAAAACTAAGCGCAAGACTTGTTCGACTCTTCACTTCATCGGCGAGGTAAATCACTCTCTCGTCAAGTTTTCTGAGCCAATCCGTAGGAATAAAAGAAAACGCGTCCGGGGGAAGGTACATTTCCTGAATCGGAGACACCCAGCTCGTTGTGCCGTTTGGGTTCAGGAAAAACCAAGCCGCTTGATGCTCAGCCGCCGTGTGACCATACAGCGCTACAAACGCTCCGCGCAAAGTTCGAATGCGCTCTCGACTCTCGAACTCCCCGCGTTCCTTAACCGCCGCCGGACTGGCTATAAGGACGTAGTCACCTGCAGGGATCGGAGACATGTCGACACGAGCGGCTAGTGTCCGCTGGCCTTTGGAAAAGGTAACATGGACACTAGACGACATTGCGCTGAAGTCTGTGACATCGCCAAGGAATGCGACCGCACTAGGCCTCGCCAGACTTGCCAGCGAGCACAATGCAGTTTGAGGATCAGTGACGGTCGACCCACTCAGAAGGGACGTAGAGTAGAGACCGCATTGCACATTTGCGAATTTTTGCGGGTCGAACCACTCAGGCGGAAATAGGCTCTCGAGTTTTATCGACTGTGGGTCGGACAAGCGCTCACCCCACCTTCACCCTCACCGCCGCCTCCGGCAAATCCTCCCCGAACGCCCGCTGATAGAACTCCGCGATCGTCGGCCGTTCCAGCTCATCGCATTTGTTCAGGAACGTCAGCCGGAAGCTCAACCCCACGTCGCCCGCGAAGATGATCGCGTTCTGGGCCCAGGTGATCACCGTGCGCGGGCTCATGACCGTGGAGATGTCGCCGTTCATGAAGGCGTTCCTCGTCATGTCGGCGACGCGGACCATGGCGGCGATGCGGCGGCGGCCGTCGGCGTCCTGCCATTCGGGCACCTTGGCGGCCACGATCCTGGCCTCGACGTCGTGGTCGAGGTAGTTGAGCGTGGTGACGATGTTCCAGCGGTCCATCTGGCCCTGATTGATCTGCTGGGTGCCGTGATACAGGCCCGAGGTGTCGCCCAGGCCGATGGTGTTGGTGGTGGCGAACAGGCGGAACCACGGGTTCGGCCGGATGACACGGTTCTGGTCCAGCAGGGTCAGACGGCCTTGGGCTTCCAGCACGCGCTGGATCACGAACATCACATCGGGGCGGCCGGCGTCATATTCGTCGAACACCAGGGCGATCGGGCGCTGGATGGCCCAGGGCAGCATGCCCTCGCGGAATTCGGTGATCTGTTTGCCGTCCTTAAGGACGATGGCGTCCTTGCCGACCAGATCGATCCGGCTGACGTGGCTGTCGAGGTTCACCCGCACCATCGGCCAGTTCAGCCGGGCGGCGACCTGTTCGATATGGGTCGACTTGCCGGTGCCGTGATAGCCCTGGACCATGACGCGGCGGTCGAAGCTGAAGCCGGCGCAGATGGCCAGGGTCGTCTGCGGATCGAAGCGATAGGCCTCGTCGATCTCGGGCACATGGCCGTCGCGTTCGGTGAAGACCGGCACCACCATGTCGGAATCGACCCCGAAGATCTCGCGCACGGTCGCCTTGCGGTGCGGTTCGAGCGTCAGCAGCGGATCGGGCGTCGAGTCGGGAGAAGAGGTCATGCTGTGCGATTAGCGCAGGCCCGCGCACACTTAAACCCCGCCGGACCGGTCCGATGCGACGCCGCCGCTGTGGTTCAGGCCAGGCCGGCCTTCTTCAGGGTCTTGTAGGCCTTGATCACGCTCTGCAGCTTGGCCTCGGCCCCGCGGTCGCCCTGGTTCAGGTCGGGGTGAAAGCGTTTCAGCATCTCGTGATAGCGCGCCTTTACCCCGGCCTTGTCGGTGCGGGCATCGAGGTCGAGCACCGCCAGCGCCGCGCGCTCCAGCTTGCCGAGGCGCAGGGTGTCCTCACCGGCCGGGCCGGCCTGCTCCCGGGTGCGGCGACCGAACAGGCCGAAACTGTCCTGCCAGCTGCCGGCCCCCTTGGTGTTGGCGGTACCCATCTTGGACGCGAAGGCGGCGGCCTCGCGGCTGAACTTGCCCGCCTTCATCTCCCAGGTCGGACGGCCGCCGGTCATGGCCTCGTTCTCCTTGGCCGCGCGGACCTCGCTGTCGCTCATGCCGGCGTAGAAATTCCAGCCCTTGTTGTATTCGCCCGCATGGCCCTGACAGAAGTCATAGAAGTCGTTCAGCCGCTCACGCGACTTGGGCGCGCGGGCCGTCGCCGGCTTGCGGCAGTCGGGCCACTGGCAGCAAACCTCGCCGGGCTTCAGATGCAGGACGTCGGCCTCCGCCGCCACCTCTTCGGGGCGCGGTGGCTTGATGCGCATGTCCTTGAAGCGGGGCTTGTATTCAAATTCGGATGACATCGAGCCCAGTGTAGGGTCGAATTGGTCACCAACAAGGACACACCCATGCCGGAAGGCCCGATTGCGACGATTATCCGGGAAAAGCTGACGGCGGGCCTCTCGCCCGACCGGTTGGAGATCGAGGACGACAGCGCCCGGCATGCCGGACACCACCACGAGGGCGGCATGGATGCGCGCCCCGGCGGCGAGAGCCACTTCAACCTCACGGTCGTGGCTTCGGCCTTCGAGGGTCAGGGCCGGGTCCAGCGTCAGCGGGCGATCAACGCCCTGTTGCGCGACGAACTGGCGGGCCCTGTCCATGCCCTGTCCATCCGGGCCCTGACTCCGGCGGAGGCCGGCGACCCGACCGGTTGAAGTTCGCCGAACGATGATCTCGACGGCGCGGCTCCGTTCATCCGGTCTTAGGAGGTTTTACGTATCGATTCGGCCGTGATTGTCGGTGGCTGAACGCAATGGTTGAATCTGACGGCTTCGGCAAATCGTCGACCCGCGAAGCCGGCGCCGGCGAGGTCGGTGGTGGCGAAGCCGCGCAGGCACTCCGTGCCATTCTTCGGACCCAACACCTTCGCTACCTGATCATCTTCACCTGGGCCCTCGGCCTGCTGGCTTCGGTCGGCTTCACCATCGCGGCCCTGTGGTTTGTCGGCACTGTCGCCGCCGGTACCCTCCGCGGGGCGGTGGAAAGGCACATCAGTGACCGGGTCGGCGCGGGCTGGGGGCTCGTGTTTCCGGCTGTCGCCACGGCGACCACCGCCGCCTGGGCCGCCGCGCCACTGCTCGCCTGGTATTCCGGCCATCCCTTCGGCCCGGCTCTCGCTGCGACCCTTCTGGTCTGTGGCTATGTGCTGGTCTTCTCCCAGCTTCGCGCCTCGCCCTGGCAGGCCCTTGTCATCTCATCACCGTACAGCGTGGCCGCCGGGATCATCCTGATCAGCATGTGGGGCGGCCCCCTGTTCTGGCCCTTCCTGTCTATCCTCCCCCTGACGGCGTCGGGACTCGTCGTCCTGGTCCTGATGACCGTGCTGCGGGAAGAGCGCATCCGGGCCTTCCAGGCGCATCAGGCCCACCTGATCGAGGAACTCGAGGCCGCGCGCGACAAGGCCAATGCCGCCAGCGACGCCAAGACCAATTTCCTCGGGGTCGTCTCCCATGAGCTGCGCACGCCGATGAACGGCGTCCTCGGTGCCGCCCAGCTGCTCGGCTCTACCCGGCTGGAGCCGACCCAGAGGGAATATCTGTCCATTATCCGCAACTCGGGCGACAATCTGCTGAGCCTGCTCAACGACATCCTCGACATGACCAAGATCGAGGCCGGCAAGATGACCTTCGAGATCGTCGACGTCTCGACCGAGGACCTTCACAAGCGGGTGACCGGCCCGTTCCAGGCCCAGGCCGAGGCCAAGGGGCTGGACTTCAACGCACGGTTTGAGGGCGAGATCCCCGCCGTTGTGCGCGGTGACCCGCTGCGCATCTGCCAGGTGATCCACAATCTGCTCTCCAATGCGGTGAAATTCACCGACAAGGGCGAGGTGTCCCTGCTGGCGCGGGGCGAGCGGCTTGAGGACGGTCGGGCCCGGCTGGACTTCTCTGTGACCGATTCCGGTGCCGGCATCGCGGCGGATGATCTGGCGCGGATGTTCCAGCCCTTCACCCAGGTCGACGTCTCCTCGACGCGCCGCTTTGGCGGCACCGGTCTCGGCCTGACCATTGCCCGCCGCATGGCCAATATCATGGGGGGTGAGATCAGCGTTGTGTCGACCCTCGGCGAGGGCTCGACCTTCACCTTCTCGGTCGAGGCCGATGTGGTCGCCTGGACCCGTCAGACGGCATCCGAGCCCATACACGCCGACATCAAGGACGGCCGGCCGCTCAGCGTGCTTCTGGTCGAGGATCATCCCGTCAACCGCATGATCCTGCAGGCCTGGCTGAACTCCGCCGGCCATATTCCGGCGACGGCAGAGAATGGTCAGACCGGCGTTGAAGCCGCGGGCGAGCAACGCTTTGACCTGATCATCATGGATGTGAACATGCCCGTGATGGACGGATTGACCGCGACGCGGGCGATCCGCGACGGGGCAGGTCCGAACCAGGATACGCCCATCGTCGTCCTGTCGGCTTCGGCCCGCCGTGAGGACCATGTCGCGGGGCTGGACGCCGGGGCTGACGCCTATCTCAACAAGCCCATTGATTTCAGCGCCCTCGCCAAGGTCATCAACCGCGTCAGCGGGGGCCGTGCCGGGGTCCGGGCATTGGTCGACGCCGGCGAAACAGCCGCGGCCGCCTGACCCTGACCCTGACCTGGGCTGTTTGGATTGCCCCAGGATACCTGAGAAGCAAAACCCGCGAGGGTTCTTGCCTCAGCGCCGTCTTTCCTGCCAGGCCGGGTCGCGCTCTCCGGTCAGTCCACACAGCTGAAGGAAGCCGATCACAGCCGCGGTCCGGGCCGGCACGGGACGCGCCAGGAACAGCTGCGGCACGGCCTCGGCACGGGCCATCAGCGGCAGGACAACCCACCGGTCGGGAAATCGCCGCACGTCGATATGCGGGTCAGCCTTGAGGTGCGGACAATACCGCAACGAGCGGTCGACACAGGCCCTGTGCAGCGGCGCGATCGCGCCCGCGTCGATCAGGATCCGGTCGTCCGCAATATCCCCGGGCAAACCGACACCCCGCCCGTCCGCCCGCAGCCGGCCCGCCGGCACCGGATGCGCCACCTGGGTCCAGCGGTCGGTCGCCGGGGTCGGCTGCCCGCACATCGGGCACCGCATGTCGCGCACCGACAGCCGCTGCCGCACGGCGTGGTTCTGCGAATAGAGGGGCTTGCCCATACCGGGGTTCTGGACCTGCCGGATAGCCAGAGCCCTGCCGACGGAAGGGCAGGGACCGGCTCCGAGCGAGGGTTCACCCGTCCAGCTGGTCACCCAGGGCACATCGACCCCGACCTTCAGTGACGACAGATTCACGGACCCTCCCCGGGGCAATGGTGCCCGGCCACCTCGCTCCTCCCGAACGGCGATTGCAACCGTCATGGGCTTCCAAATCTAACCGGAGGCGCTAGACCGCGCATATGGCGACACGCATTCCGATCCTGAGCGAGGTCATCCCGGCCGGTGACGGGGCTATGACCTTCGACGCACCCATGATCGCGCGGATGACGGACCTGGCCGGCGATCTGGCCGTCAATCTGTCGATCGCCCTGATCATCCTGATCGCCACCGTTCTGGCGGCCCGATGGATCTCCGGGATCACGCGACGGATGCTGTCGAGGGTCGCCGGCTTCCGCAATGACCGGACGGTGATCAGCTTCGTCGTCCAGGTGGTGAGGGTCGTCGTCTATGTCGTCGGCTTCATCGCTGTTCTGCAACGGCTGGGTGTCCAGACCACGTCGATCATCGCGGTACTTGGAGCCGCCTCGCTGGCGGTCGGCCTCGCCCTTCAGGGCACGCTGTCCAACGTCGCTGCGGGGGTCCTGTTGCTGGTCCTGCGCCCCTACAGGGTGGGCGATGTGATCGAGGTAGGCGGGGCGACGGGGACGGTCCAGCGTCTCGACCTGTTCGTGACCCAGATGTCGAACGCCAACAACCACAAGATCGTGGTCCCGAACTCAAGGGTTCTGGGCGATGTGATCATCAATCTGACCGGCCAGAAGACCCGCAGAATCGAGGTCCTGTTCGCGGTCGGCTTCACCGCCAATCTCAAACAGGCCTGTGCCGTCCTCGCGGGCGTGGCCCGGGCCCACGACAGGGTGCTGACGGACCCGGAGCCCTGGGTCGGGGTCACCGATCTGCGCGACAGTGCCGTCGAGGTGACCCTGCAGGCCTGGGTCGAGGTGGACGACTGGTGGCAGGTCAGGGCCGACCTGATCCAGCAGGGCAAGGAGGCGCTGGATGCTGCGGGGGTGGAAATCCCCTTCCCGCATCAGGTCGCCGTAGCCTATGACCCCCCTGCACCGGGCCCGGACCCGGTAGAGCAGACGAAACCCGAACCTGAGCCCCAGACACCGCCGCCGGCCCCGCGCCGCCGCCGCCTGGGCCGGAAGGCCTGATCCATGCGTTACGACTTCGGCTCGGACAACACCGCCGGCATGGCCCCGGCCGCGCTCGAGGCCCTGATTTCGGCCAATGAGGGCCATGCAAGGGCCTATGGTGCCGATGAGGTCACCGCCCGCGCCGCGGACCTGATCCGGGCCCGTCTGGACGCCGACGCCGAGGTCCGGTTCGTCTTCTCCGGCACCGCCGCCAACGCCATTGCCCTGTCGATGCTGGCCTGGCCGCATGAGGCGGTGCTGGCGCACCATGCCGCCCATGTCTGCACCGACGAGACGGGCGCTCCCGGCTTCTTCGGCTCAGGGGTCGGCCTGCTGGGTCTGCCCGGTGTTTCGGGGAAGATCGAGCCTGCCGGGCTTCATGCCGTCCTCGCTGAGCCCGAGGTCGGTCACCGGCAGCCGCCGGCGGCCCTCAGCCTGACCCAGTCCACCGAATACGGCACTGTCTATACCGAGGAAGAACTGCGCCACCTGATCGAGCCGGTCAAACTGCGCGGCCATGGCGTCCATATGGACGGGGCGCGGCTGGCCAATGCTGCGGCGGCGGGCTTCGACCTGACGCAGATCGCTCGGCTGGGCGTCGATGTGCTGGTGTTCGGCGGGGCCAAGGCCGGGGCCAATTGCGCTGAGGCCATCGTCATGTTTGACAAGTCGCTGGCGCGCCGCATCGACAACCGGCTGAAACAGGCGGGTCAGACCGCGTCCAAGACCCGCTTCCTCTCCGCCCCGATCCTCGGCCTGCTGGAGAGCGGTGACTGGGAGGCCGGGGCCGCCCACGCCAATCTGATGGCGCAGCGGCTTGCCGCCGGTATCGCCGGCGGCTCGCCGTTTGTGCTGGCCCATCCGGTCGAGGCCAATGCGGTGTTCGTGCGAATGCCGCCCGAGGCGCATCAGCGTCTGAACGAGGCCGGCTGGGCCTGCTATCGCTTCGACGACGGCTCGGTCCGGTTCGTCTGCTCATGGGCGACGCGGGTCGAGGCCGTGGATGAACTGCTGCAGGCGATCGCAACGCTTTGACCGCGACGGTCATTGAGCCGTCGCCACGGCTTGCGTGGATAGACCAAAGCATGACCCTTCTCGCCTCCTGGCGATGGATCGGGCGCCTGAGGGACTGAAATGAACGCACCGTCTTGCAGCGCCGACCGTACCTCTGAGGATCTGAAGGCCTATCGGGCCGTACGGGCTGCGATGCCGGGCCTTGCGCAAGGATTGAGCCCTGAAGACCTCGCTGCCCAGTCCATGCCGGACTGCAGTCCCGGAAAATGGCATCTCGCCCACACCAGCTGGTTCTTCGAGGCCATGATTCTGGCAGACGAGCCGGGCTACCGCCCGGTCGATCCGCGCTTCCAGACCCTGTTCAACAGCTATTATGAGACGCTCGGACCGCGGGTAGACCGCCCCACGCGCGGCCTGATGACCCGGCCTTCGCTCGACGAGGTGCTCGCCTATCGGCGCGAAATCGACCGCCGGATGGCGGCGTGGCTGGGCGAGGCGCCGAACGATGGGCGCCGGCTCTATCTGTTCACCCTTGGCCTGCATCACGACCAGCAGCATCAGGAGCTGTTCCTGATGGACATACTGAACCTGATGGCGCTCTCCCCGCTGGATCCGGCGGCCTTCGCGACAGAGCCCCGGGCGTGTCCGGCGCAGCCGGCGAGGGGCGGAACCAGCCGCTTCGATGGCGGCCTGGTGGAGATCGGCCATGCCGGCACCGGTTTCGCCTTCGACAATGAGGGGCCGGCGCATCGGGTCTGGCTGGAGCCCTATGCCCTCGCCCATGATCTGACGACCAATGATGACTGGATCGCCTTCATGGACGATGGCGGCTACAGCCGTCCCGAGCTTTGGCTCTCTGACGGCTGGGCGGCGGTCCAGGCCCAGGGTTGGCAGGCTCCGCTCTACTGGCAATACGAGGATGGCCATTGGACGACGATGGGTCTGTCGGGGCGCACGCCCGTCGCGCCGGCCTCTCCGGTCCGCCACATCAGCTTCTACGAGGCCGATGCCTTCGCCCGCTGGGCGGGCAAGCGGTTGCCGGGCGAGGCGGAATGGGAGCATGCGGTCCGTTGTCGTCCCGAGGCCTTTGCCAATGCCTTCGGCGAGGTCTGGCAGTGGACCGCCAGTGCCTATGCCCCCTATCCGGGCTTTCGGCCGACAGAGGGCACGGCGTCCGAATACAACGGGAAATTCATGGCCAACCAGATGGTGTTGCGCGGCTCCAGCTTCGCCACGCCCGACGGACATGCCCGGGTCAGCTACCGCAATTTCTTCTATCCGCATCAGCGGTGGGCCTTCGCTGGCCTGCGGCTGGCCGAGGATGCGCCGGCACCGCTGGTAAGGTCCACCGATCAGGGCGAGACGGCCGGCTTCCGTCGCGATCTGGTCGCGGGACTCTCCCGATCACCCAAGGTGGCATCGCCAAAATGGTTCTATGACGCCGAAGGCTCCCGCCTGTTCGAGGCCATTACCCGCCTGCCCGAATACTATCCCACCCGGCAGGAGGCGGCGCTGCTGCGGCGCGTGGCACCGGAATGGGCGGCCCGGTTCGGCCCGGGCGCGGTCCTGGTCGAGTTCGGCTCGGGGGCCAGCGAGAAGACCCGGATCGTGCTCGATGCCGCCCCCGACCTCGGGGTCTATGTGCCGATCGACATCAGCGCCGATGCCCTTGACGCTGCGGCCCTCCGGATTGCGGGGGCCTATCCGGCGCTGACCGTTCACCCACTGGTCGGCGACTTCCTGCATCTGGGTGCCTTGCCTGCCCGCATAGGGCAGGGGCGGCGCGTGGGCTTCTTCCCGGGCTCGACCATCGGCAATCTCGAGCGGGACGAGGCGATCGCCTTCCTGGCGGCGGCGCGGGGGCTGCTGGGCCCGGACGCCCTGTTCATTCTGGGAGTCGATCTGGTCAAGGCTCCGGAAACGCTGATCGCCGCCTATGACGATACGGCAGGCGTAACCGCCGCCTTCAATCGGAATCTGCTCGTCCGTGCCAACCGCGAGCTCGGCGCAGGGTTCGACGTCGATGCCTTCACCCACCGCGCCGCCTGGAATCCTTCCGGGGCCCGGATGGAAATGCACCTCGAAGCGACCCGGGACATGACGGTTCTGCTTGACGGACGCCGGATCGCCTTCCTGCGCGGCGAAACCATCCATACGGAGAGCTCGCGGAAATACACCGGGGATTCGGTCCGCGAACTGGCCGCGGCGTCCGGTTGGCGGGTGGCCGGATTCGAGGCCAGCCCGGACCCCTCGGTGGCCCTGGTGCTGCTCGAGGTCTGATCCGGGAGCGGCGAACCGGGCGGCCGCCGCCCATTCCGATGCCCCGGACCAGTCCTCTAGTCGGCGACCTTGGGTGTCGCGCCGGGACGGGCACCGTGCGAGGCTTCGCCGCCCTTGCGGCCGGCCTCGGCCGCCAGACGGCGATCCTGGGAGAAGCTGCGCTTCTCGCCCGGGACGCTGGCACCACCCTTGCGGGCGATCTCGCGCTGACGTTCCGGATCCATGGAGGCGAAGCCCCGTCTGGAGGTGCCGGAGGCTTGGGGGGACGGACCTTGAGCCATGGGAGGGTCCTTTCATGGCGGCGATGGCGGTTCCGGGGATGAACCCTCGGCATCGTTTCCGGTTCCGGGTCGGTGCCTCTGCAATCGTCAATGAATCGCGGGGTTTGGAGAGCCTGTGCGCATGCGGCCCCCACGGCCGGACCACGGCTGCGCCGCCGCCTTCCGGGTCTGGCTGCCGCATTTCTTCAACTGCGCCGAAGGGATCAATGACCGGCCCGGGCGTCCCGGCTGGCCGGACGTCGGGTCAGGAAGGCCCGGACGCGGGGCGGGCGATCGGCGTCCCGCGCATGGCGGCGTCTGAGACAAAGGGATTGCTGCGCCGCTCGGCCCCGAAGGTCGAGGTCGGTCCGTGGCCCGGCACGAAGGTGACGTCGTCGCCCAGCGGCCACAGCTTGGTGGTGATGGCGTGCAGCAGGCTGGCGTGGTCGCTGCGCGGGAAGTCGGTGCGTCCGATCGAGCCCTGGAACAGGACGTCCCCGACCTGGGCGAAGCGGGCCTCACGGTTGAAGAAAATGACGTGTCCCGGCGTGTGACCGGGACAGTGCCGGACCTCCCACGTCGTATCCCCCAGCGTCAGAACGTCGCCGTCGGCCAGCCAGCGGGTCGGCGTGAAGCTGCGTGCCTCGGGCAGGCCGTACATCTGGCCCTGGGTCGGGATGCCGTCGATCCAGAACTGGTCGTCAGGATGCGGACCGATGATGTCCAGCCCGGTCTTCTCCTGCATTTCGGCTGCCCCGCCGGCATGATCGAGGTGGCCATGGGTGATCCAGATGGCGTCGAGGGTCAGCCCCTGCTTCGCCACCGCCCCCAGCAGGCTGTCCACCGACGCCCCCGGATCAATGATCGCGGCCTTCAGGGTCTTGCGGCACCAGACGAGGGTGCAGTTCTGCTGCAGGGGCGTGACCGGGAAGACGGCGACACCGATGGGAGAGGGTGAGGGACTCATGCGTTCCAGATAGCGCGCCGGCGTCCTTCCCGAAACCGTCCCGTTGCCGGCGTCTCACGTTGACCTTTCGGACGGTCCTCGACATAAGGGCGGGCTTCAAAGGTGCCGCCTCCCCGGAAACGGATTTGGGGCGGCCCTTTTTGTTTTACCCACACAGCGCTGCGCCCGCCCCAAGGGTGCCGCCCCAGAGCGTCAGAATCCCGACCATGCAAGTCGTCGAAAAGTCCAACGAAGGTCTCAGCCGCGTGATCGCGGTGACCATTCCTGTCGCCGAGCTGAACCAGAAGCTGGACGCCAAGCTCAAGGAAGTCGCGCCGCAGATGAAGCTCAAGGGCTTCCGTCCCGGCAAGGTCCCGATGTCGCACGTCAAGAAGACCTTCGGCCGCGACCTGATGGGCGAGATCGTCAACGATGCGCTGAACACCTCGAGCCAGAAGGCCCTCGACGACGCCAAGGTGCGTCCGGCCGCGCCCGCCGAGATGAAGCTGACCTCCGATATGGAAAAGGTCATCGCCGGCACGGAAGACCTCGCCTACGAAATGGCGCTGGAAGTCATGCCCGACTTCACCCCGACCGACATCAAGAAGCTGAAGCTGGAACGCCCGACCTATGAGGCGACCGACGCCGATCTGGACGAGGCCCTCACCGAACTGGCCGGTCAGGCCAAATCCTATGAGGACAAGAAGGGCAAGACCGTGAAGGCCGCCGAAGGTGACGAGGTCACCATCGACTTCCTCGGCAAGCTGGACGGCGAGCCCTTCGAAGGCGGTGCCGCCGAGGACACCCAGCTGGTGATCGGCTCCAACCGCTTCATCCCGGGCTTCGAAGAGCAGCTCAAGGGCACCAAGGTCGGCGAGGAAAAGGTCCTGAACG
>Ga0114980_10002319_pt1 | contig 13496 bp, 11 predicted proteins | sample S_140806_EF_Meta_FD_87018 | JGI IMG/M metagenome (GOLD analysis project Ga0114980, IMG submission 87018) | Freshwater microbial communities from Lake Simoncouche, Canada to study carbon cycling - S_140806_EF_MetaG | ecosystem: Environmental > Aquatic > Freshwater > Lake | place: Lake...
CATAAAAGTGGTGATTGGAATTTTCTTTTTTCTGCAGGCCCGCGCCAGGTTGAGGCATTTGCCGGTTATGTAGGGGTCGAGCCCGAAGGAGTTCTTGTAATACTGCCCGTTTTCCTTAAGGCAAGAAGGCTTGCCGTCGGTAATCATGAAAATCTGTTTGTTGCCTGAGCGCTTTCGTCGCAACAACTCCATGGCCAACTCAAGGCCTGCCACGGTGTTGGTATGATAGGGCCCGACTTGCAGATAGGGCAGGTCTTTTACGCTCACAGGCCACGCATCGTCGCCAAACACAACGATGTCGAGCGAGTCTTTCGGGTAGCGCGTCATGATGAATTCCGAAAGCGCCATGGCTACTTTTTTCGCAGGTGTGATGCGGTCTTCGCCATACAAAATCATGCTGTGCGATATGTCAATCATCAGCACGGTCGAGGCTTGTGCGAGGTATTCCGTTTCAAAAACCTCCAAGTCATTTTCAGTGAGCATGAAGTCGTGAATGCCATGCGCTATTTGTGCATTGCGCATCGATTCGCTGATGAGAATCTGATCGGGCTTGTCGCCGAAAACAAACGGCCTGCGCAACTCAGTGGCTTCGTCGCCGGTACCGGCTTGTTTGGTTTTGTGGCTGCCTTGCTGCGACTTTTTCATTTTACCGAAAAGCTGGTCGAGGTTGCGCTGGCGCATGGCTTGCTCGCTCTTCCCGGTGAGGGCACTGCCGCTTCCCTTGCCCTTGCCACCTTGCCCGGGTGCATATTTTTCACGCAAAAATCCTTTGCGCTTCAATTCCTGTTCGAAGTCGTCGCGGGTGTAGGTATCGGAAAAAAGAGGACGCTGCTTATCTATTTCTTCCATGAAGTCGAGCGCTTCATTCGGGTCGCCGTTGGTGTAGTTGAGCAGCTCAATAAATAGCGGCAACAACCTGTCGAACGGCGTTCGCAGGTCATCTTCAGGTATATATCGGTGAAACTCAAACCCAATCATGCCTGTACAACAACTTGATAGCGCAAAGGTTGCAAGCGAAGGGCTATGAAGCGCTTAAAGCTGATGAAAAGCAGGTGTACCTGGGTTTATTTTTCCTCCTCTTGCGCCACGATGATGGGCGCAAGCTGCTGTGCTTCGAGCTTCTTGAAAAACTCGCTTTCCTCCATAGAAGGAAGCAAAAACAGGGAGAAGTTGTAAATCGGCTCGTAGAAATAGGAATGTTCCTTTTGTTTGTTGGGAAGCCACCCGTATTTGCGATCGAGTGCGTTGAACAACACAAATACAATGCTCAGAAACAACAGTGTTTTGGTGAGCGAGAAGAAGGCTCCTCCAATTTGGTTCCAACGCTCTGCGCCACCGGCACTCACGGTTTGCGTGATAAGCTTGCCCATAAAGAAAAGCCCTACAAATACCAGCACCAGCACCACTACAAACGATACGATTGGCAAACTCTCCGAGTTCATGTCGAACTTCGAACGCAGGAAGTTGGCCATCCAGTCGCTCAAATGAACGCCTGCATAAAGCCCCACGAAAAGGGCGAGCATAGAGAATACCTCCATCACGAAGCCATTGCGCCAGCCGCGCCAAATAGCAAGCCCGATGGGTATGAGCAGGATGAGGTCGAGATAGCTAACCATGGAAACGAATATAAAATTCACACACTCGCTCTAGCGGCAGCCTTTTCGGAGTTTTAAACACAGGGCTTTGAATGACCGAATGCCGGAATCACAGAGAATCGGAATCCCCTAAGCGCTGTCATCCCCTTGCTTTTAGTACATTTGTCACAAAGCACTTTTCCTTAATTAAACCAAGATGTCAGCCAACGCAGAAAGTCAGGAGCAGTGGGATGTTGTAATTGAGCCCGATTATCCTTTATTCAATCTTCGCCTCAGAGAGGTATGGAGTTACCGCGATTTGTTGTGGATTTTGGTTTTCCGAAACTTTGTTGCCCAGTATAAGCAAACTCTCCTGGGGCCGGTTTGGTTTTTCATTCAGCCCATGCTCACCACCCTCACCTTCATGGTCATTTTTGGAGCCATCGCTCAGATTCCAACGGGAGGCATTCCTCAGCCATTGTTCTACTTGAGCGGTGTTGTTATCTGGACCTATTTCGCCGACTGCCTGGTGAAGACAAGCACCGTGTTTAAGGACAATGCGGGTGTTTTCGGGAAGGTTTATTTTCCGCGCCTCATTATACCGTTGAGTATCATCGTTAGCAACCTTATCAAGTTCGCTCTTCAGTCAGTTCTTTTCGTATTGGTGTTGCTCTATTACGTCTATTTCAAAGGCGATGTCTTTCAATTGCACATGAGCTCCTTTCTTTTCATGTTGCCGGTCTTTTTGCTTCTGATGGCGCTCCTGGGGTTGAGCCTGGGCATGATTATCAGCTCGCTCACCACGAAGTACCGCGACTTGGCTTTTCTCGTTGCATTTGGAGTGCAACTTTTGATGTATGCCACGCCCGTGGTTTACCCGCTCGACAGTGAGCGTGTGCGAAGTCTGGCCGGCAATTTTTTACAATGGAATCCGCTTGCTCCTATTTTTGAAGGGGTGCGAAAGGGATTGTTCGGAACCGGATTTTTTGAATGGTGGTATTTCGGTTATGCGGTTGCCGTGACCGTGGTGTTAATGTTTGTTGCCATCATCGTATTCAATAAAGTAGAACGTAATTTCATCGATACTGTATAAAGCCAACGCTATGTCAAAAGCCATTGAAGTATCGCACCTCTCCAAACTCTATCGATTGGGTTCAATTGGAACCGGCAACCTGTCGCACGACTTCCAGCGTTGGCTGGCTAAGGTGCGCGGAAAGGAAGATCCATACATGGTCATCGGTAAGCAAAACAATCGCGAGGCCGGTGGTAAGAATGATGTAGTGTATAGCCTGAACGACATTAGCTTCACCATTAATCAGGGCGACTCAGTAGGTATCATCGGCCGCAACGGCGCGGGCAAAAGCACCTTGTTAAAGGTGTTGAGCCGCATCACAAGTCCTACATCCGGCTCTGTTAAGGTGCGCGGACGTGTGGCCAGTTTGCTGGAAGTGGGCACCGGTTTTCACCCCGAACTGAGCGGTCGGGAAAACATCTTTCTCAACGGTTCTATTTTGGGAATGCGCCGTCATGAAATCAACGCGAAGCTCGACGAGATCATTGAGTTTTCCGGAGTTGAGCGGTATATCGATACGCCCGTGAAGCGCTATTCTTCCGGCATGTATGTGCGCCTTGCATTTGCCGTGGCTGCTCACCTGGAGCCGGAAATTCTCATTGTGGATGAGGTGTTGGCAGTGGGCGATGCTGAGTTCCAGAAGAAATGTTTGGGCAAAATGAATCAGGTAAGCACAAACGAAGGCCGCACCGTTTTGTTTGTAAGCCACAACCTTACTGCAGTTGAAACGCTTTGCAATCAAGGTATTTATCTCGACATGGGACAACTCGCCATGCAAGGCCCCACGCTCGAAGTAGTGCGTGAATATGTATCGCGTGACTTGCTGGCAAGGCGTGTTGTGCAGTCAACCGAAAGTAAGAAGCTTGGCAATGAACACCTCACGATTCTAGAAGCTGCAGTAGAGAACGCAAACGCAGAAAACCCCAATGACATCATCGACATCACTTCTGATGTGCGATTGAAAATCACCTTGATCAATCACACGAAGGACCACCATCTTTCAGTTGGGTTTGATTTAAAAACAGCCAAAGAAGAAGTTGTGTTCGGCTCAGGTGGTAAGCTTCATTGCCCACCCGATATGCCCACCGTTTTTACGTGTGTCATTCCCGGAAACTTCCTCAACGATGATCTGTACCAAATGGATATTTATTTCCATACGCCGGGCATGAGCAAGTTGTTTGCTCATCGGAGTATGGTTTCTTTTGAAATAAAAGATCAAGCGCGCGAAAATGGATTCTTGGGCAAAATCAATGGCATGATACGTCCGCAGTTGCAATGGGCGTCCTCCGCCGGAATCACTACAAACCTCTCTTAAGGCATGTTCAGTTTTTTTAACCGGTGGGCCGAAAGATTGTACAACAAGAAGATTGATGCAATCGGTTTGGCAATATTCCGAGTTTCATTTTTTCTGGTTTTTTTCCTCGAAGTATTGCACTTGTTTGAGTTCAGACATCTTCTGTATGACGTGGTCCCTTATGCGCAACCTGCAGACATTGATTCGACTTATCTCCTTGTTTTCTGGCTAATCATACTTGTGTTGTTGATTTTTGGAGCTGCGACGCGTGTTGCAGCAATTATCAACTACATACTGACGGTACATTTTATGGGGCTTGCACAGCTCTATGAATATCATATGTTTCATGCTTACCTTATCGTGAGTTTCCTTGTGATATTCATTCCTGTTTCCAGGGTAATGTCTTTTGATGCAATTTGGATTCGACTGAAAAATTCGGGGCCAAGAATTCGATATCAGACCAACAGAAACGTTTCGGTGATTGCTTATTATGCCATCGTATTTACCGGTATCGGGTTGGTCTATTTCGATTCTGTTTTTTATAAAATCATGACTAATTTATGGCGTTCTGGACTAGCCTTGTGGACGCCATGCTCCGTGCCAATGGCCGTTATAAATGACAATTCGTATATCCTAAATATTAAATGGCTTTGTATTGGTTTGTCGCACGTTGCGCTCCTGTTTGAAGCGGCTTTCATTTTTCTGTTTTTCAGAAAGAAGTGGAGATGGCCTGTTTTTATCATAGGCGTAGGATTGCATCTTTCTATTCTCTTCCAATACCCTATTCCGCTGTTTGCGTTGGGTTATGTCGCAATGTATTTATTGATCGTCCCTGTTGGTTTTTGGAGGAGGCTTTCAACGGTGTTCAAGTACAATAAGCCACGCTTTACTTTTTTGTTTGATGGTGAATGTCCCTTGTGTATTCGAACGGTGATCGTGCTTGAAGCGCTCGATGTGTTTGGTGCAATTCAGTTTCAATCGTTACAAAATGGTGGCTTCCGCCACGCTGCAGTTGAGGGAATTTCTGAAACCGAACTCATAAATGATATTCATGTCACGAATGCAAGCGGTAAGCTGTATAAGGGCGCCGAAGCATATGCCCAAATACTAACTCGACTTCCTTTCTTCTTCCTTCTGGGTTGGTTGATGCGTTTGCCCGGCTTTAAGCAATTGGCTGCCCACATGTATCGACTCATTGCCGACAACAGGATAACGGAGAGGTGTACTGAGGACAATTGTGGTTACACACCACCTGTGCCCCTTCCGCAAACGGACGCCATTAAGTTGACTCAAAAACTTACGCTTGGAGCGCTCCGTATTAAACTGATTGCACTGGCAATGATCGTTCTGTTTTTATTGCAGGCCAACTCAACGTACAATTCTTTTGCGTTTAATGCATTGAAAAAGACTGTAGGACTGGAAAATTCAAGACTGGAAAACAGGATTCAAAATTACACTCAGCCGATTCGTAATTTGAGTAAGGTGTTGTGGGGAATAACAGCTCATACTGTTTTCTTGGATGGTCATTTTGATGGGTACAACCACATCCTTGCGGTGGAGTATTTAGCTCCTGAGGGCGAGCAGAATATATGGCTGCCTATAACCCAATACACAGGTCAACCGGGTAAATATCAAAATGGTCCGATGTGGACACGCTGGAGTTTTCGTGTCACCGGTCCCCATTTTCGAGACGAGAAGTTGCAGAAAGGATTACGCGATTACACGGCCTTTTGGATTGGCCAAACAAACCATAGCTTTAAAGACGCCCGTTTTCGTGTTTGGGTGAAATACATGGATACGCCTACCGGCTGGGAATACAACTTCTTGCGTAATCAAATGGCGAAGCCCTGGAACGATGCCGGAACGGTGCAATGGAGCAACAAGGAGTTCTCCACTCAATTGGTCAACATTGAAGAAATTCGGTAAGGACTGTATGACGAGAAAACGCATACTCATTACAGGTGCAACCGGATTTCTAGGTAGGCACGTGGCAGCGTTTTTCCGCGAGTACGATTGTGTTTTTTTATTGAGCCCGGGAAGCAAAGGAAACGGCTATTTAGAAGGCTATTGCTATCATTTGGTGGATGATCTGGTCGATGCCGTCACGGAAGTGGATGTGGTAATTCATCTCGCGGCATTCATCCCGTATGGAAGCATGAATGAGCCTTCTGCGAAGCTTCAAGAAGTGAACGTGGAGCTAACGCAACAACTCGTAAAAGCATATCCGGATGCACGATGGGTGTTCGCTTCTTCCGTTTCAGTTTATGGTGCTGCAAACGATGCTGTTATTTCCACTCGCACGGTTGCAGCGCCCGATAATCTCTACGGACAATCAAAGCTGGAAGCGGAGCGTATTGTAGAGCAGTTGCAAAACGCTGCAGTAATTCGTTTTTCGTCCATCATAGGTAAGGGCATGAAACCGGTGTCGATGATACCGAAATGGATTGATCAAGCACGCAACGAAGGGCGCATTCAGATTTGGGGAAAAGGAACCCGCACTCAAAACTACCTCGATGTGCGCGATGCTGCTGCGCTCGTGCATCTGCTTGCTTTCAGCAACTGGAAGGGAATTGTGCTAGGTGTTTCACCAACACAATATACCAATGCACAAGTGGCTACAATTATTACAAGCCAAATTCCTGCGCAAATTGAACATACCGCACATGCCGATGAGCGTGGAGCAGCCTATGTTGATGCTGATGCACAAAAAGCGATTGGTTTTATGCCGAAATTTGACCTGCGTGAAAGCATAATCGATATTATTGAAGGATGAAGACCATCATTGTAACAGGTATAGGCGGTGTAGTAGGGCAAGGTATTGTGCGTAATGCGCGCGCGATGAGCCGCGACCTGCGCATTGTGGGTGTGAATATTTCTGCGGTGAGCGCCGGTAATCACCTCTGCGATGAAGTGTTTGAAGTGCCTTATGCGTACGATCATTCATACATCGATGCAATGTGTGATGTTGTAGCAAAGAGCGACGCAGAGCTAATTATTCCGAGCACCGATTATGAATCGTATTATTTGGCAAAAAATGAGTCGGCCTTCGCAATACCCATAGCAGCTTCTCCTGCTGAGGTGACGTTTTTTTGCCTCGATAAATACCGCAACTGGGAGGCATTTTCAAAGGTGGGTATTCCATTCGCGCCTTCTGTATTGCCTTCGCAATTCAAAGGTGAATTCAACAGATACATTGTGAAACCCCGCGAAGGACGTGGAAGTCGTGGCATTCATGTGCAGCCTCCTCGCGTTGAGAGTTTCGACGATACCAACCTTGTTCAGGAATTGCTGGAAGGCCCTGAGATCACTTCAACCTTTTATGTGTTGAACGACGGCTCACTCTTGGGCAGTATCACCATGAGAAGAGAACTGGAATCCGGAAACACAGCCCGCGCTGAAGTAGTGCGTGATTATGATAGTGAAGTTGATCAACTCGCGCTGCAAATGATTAGCGCATTCCCATTCAGAGGATCCGTAAACATTCAATCGAAAGTCACAGCGAACGGTATCGTGCCATTTGAAATCAACTGCCGCATCTCGGGAACCAATTCCATTCGCTCGCAATTTGGTTTCAACGATGTGGCCTATACCATTCGTGAATTACTCTTTCACGAAACGCTCGAAAAACCTGCAGTTATTGAAGGTTGCGCAATGCGTGTAATGGTCGATGTAGTGTATCCCGGAATGAAATTGAACGACGTAAAAAACAACCGCGATAACTTTTATACCTACGCATGATAAAGGCTGTTTTCTTCGACGTTGCCAACACCTTGCTGGAAAAGCCGCAGTTGTTTCCGAACATGACGGTTGCACTTCAGCGCAATGGCCATTCTGTTGAAGAAGAGAATATGCGACTGGTGCATAAGTTCGTGTCAGAGGTATTTGTTTTCCCCGATAAAACCTCTCGCGAGTTCTACAAGGAATTCAATACTCATTTGCTCTATGCATTGGGTATTGCGCCTTCCGACGCAATGCTCAACGATTTGTTTGAAGCATGCACGTATCTGCCCTGGCAGCCTTTTGATGATACTTCAGCATTGCAAAGCATCCAAATGCCGTTGGGCATTCTTTCCAATTGGGATCATTCGCTGAAAGAGAAACTGGCGCATCATTTCAATGTCAGTTTTAATTGGGTGTTGTGTTCGCAAGACGAAGGCATTAAGAAGCCGAATCCCTTGTTTTTTCAACGCATGATGAATAATTCGGGACTGCAAGCGGATGAGATTTTATTTATCGGCGATAGCATGAAACTCGATATTCACCCGGCGCTTGAATTGGGCGTGAAGGCTTTGCTGATCGACCGCCACAATCATTTTCCGAATGCGAATGTTCCTCGCATTCAAAACCTCGAAGAGATTAACCAATGGCTATGAAAAGGCTCGCAATAATTGGTTCGGGCGACCTGGGCGAACAAATTGCCTGGCATGCGGCCAACGACAATCAATATCAGGTGGTCGGGTTCTTCGATGACTTCGCAGAGATTGGAGTAGCTAGGCACGGACTTCCTGTTATAGGAAAAGTGGCGGATGTTCGAACGTCATATGACAACGGCGTTTTTGATGAGTTGCTTCTCGCCATTGGATACAAACATTTTGAACAGCGAATGCACATTTTTGACTCACTTAAAAATGAAGTTCCATTCGGTCGCCTCATCCATTCTTCCGCTTATGTCGACGACTCAGTGAAACTTGGGCGGGGTGTGATTGTTTACCCGGGTTGTGTGGTCGATATGAAAGCACGCATCAACGACAATGTGCTGCTCAATGCTGGAGTTGTGGTTGCTCACGACACTACCATTGGCTCGCATTCGTTTCTTTCGCCCGGAGTGAAGGTTGCCGGCTTTGTACGCGTGGGTAATTGCGTAAGTTTGGGCATTGGCACTGCCGTCGTCGATAATCTGAGCATTGCAGATTATTCCAGAACCGGAGCAGGTGCAGTTGTAATTGAGAGTATAACTGAGCCCGGCCTCTATGTAGGGGTGCCGGCTCGATATAAAAAGCCGTGATGATTCCTTTTAATAAACCCCACCTTACCGGACAAGAAACCAAGTACATTGAAGAGGCTGTAAGGTCAGGCAAAATTTCGGGCGATGGCATGTTTACCAAAAAGTGCCACACATTCTTCGAAAGCCGCTATGAAATGCACAAGGCGCTATTGACCACCTCATGCACTGATGCATTGGAAATGTCTGCATTGCTTGCGGGCATTGAACAGGGTGATGAAGTGATTGTTCCTTCGTACACCTTCGTGAGCACGGCCAACGCTTTTGTACTCAGAGGCGCGCACATCGTTTTTGCAGACAGTCGCACCGACCACCCGGGTATCGATGAAGACGCCATTGAGGCGCTCATTACACCCCGAACGAAAGCCATTGTTGTAGTGCATTATGCCGGCGTAGCCTGCGATATGGATAAGGTGCTTGAAGTGGCAAACAAGCATAACATTCTCGTTATTGAAGATGCCGCTCAGGCCATCGATAGTTATTACAAAGGCCGTCCGCTAGGCACAGTGGGACATATGTCTGCTTTTTCATTTCACGAAACGAAGAACATACAATGTGGTGAAGGTGGGTTGCTCGCTATTAACGACGAAAAGTTTGCTGCGCGTGCAGAGATTATTCGTGAAAAAGGCACCAACCGTTCCGCGTTTTTTCGCGGTGAAGTAGACAAGTATGGTTGGGTCGATATCGGCTCATCCTTTTTACCGTCAGAAATTGTGGCTGCGTTTCTGTACGCACAGCTTGAAAACATCGACGCAATACAACAGCGCCGAAAGGAAATTTGGAACCGCTATTGGAACGCACTTTTACCGTTGCAGGAACAAGGGAAATTGAAGCTGCCGGTTGTTCCAGAATTTGCCACGAACAATGCGCACATGTTTTACGTGCTCACAGCAGATTTGACTACGCGCTCTTCTTTAATTGAACACATGAAGTCGAAGGGTTCATTTCCGGTGTTTCACTATTTGTCGCTGCACAAATCGCCTTACTATGCGGAAAAGCACAAGGGGGATGCAATGCCTCAGTCGGATCGTTACATGGACACACTGCTTCGCTTACCGTTGTTTGTTGACATGACCGACGCAGAGACCGATCAGGTTATCCAATCGATTCTTGGTTATTTCGCATAGTGATGAAACCCAATTTGCACGTAATGCTCGATGTGAACCAATCGAATTGGTATGTCGAGAAGTGCATCAAATACGCTCCGGAAGCGAATGATGATTTTCTCGCTTTCGGCAATCCGGTGAAACATGCTGCACATGCAAATTTCTCAATGGAAACAGCTTGTCCTGAGGCCTATGATCGATGGGCACAAAAGATAAATCACGGAGCATATCGCCAAGTCATCATCAATTATTTTGATATGCACTCTGCCGAATTGGTCAATCGAATTACGCGAAAGGATGTTGCTATTGTTTGGGTGATATGGGGTGCTGATTTGTACACGCTACCATTGTTCTGGAATAAACTGTATGATGAATTCGCAGCCAAACTATACAACGTGAGTTGGTCGAACCATCTGCGCTCCATGTATATGCATTGGAAGAATAGAATTCGAAGAGGCACGCGCGACCACCGATTTTTATACGATGCAATGCGCAAGGTGACACACGGTGCCACCCTCGTTGAACCGGATGTGGCGTTGGTCCGGAAATACCTGAATAAAAAAGTTCAGCAGATTCCCTTGTCGTTTAGCGGCATAGAAGATTTTCTTTCGGTGCAAAGCGCGTCGAAAACCACATGTATTCAAATTGGAAATTCCGGCGACCCTGCCAACAATCACATTGAAATGCTGCGCTTGTTGAAACGCCACCACGTAAATAACGAACTGTTCATGCCGGTGGCATATGGTTCGAAGAAATATCTGGCTGTATTACCTGATGCCTCACGAAAGTTTTTTGATGAGCGCCAATTGAAATTGCAAACGGAACTGATGGACAAGCACGCGTATTTCGCTCACATTGCTACTACCGGTTTTGCAGTGATGGGGCACTTACGACAACAGGCTTTTGCCAATTTGATTGCGTTGTTTTATTTCGGAACAAAAGTGTTCATGCGCGATAAAAATCCATTGCTGAAAACCTTTCGGGAATGGGGCTTACACGTTTATAGTGTGGAACGCGAACTCACTGCTGAAGCGCTTCAACGACCGCTTGATGAAGCCATGCAGCAACACAACCGCGCTATAATTACCGCGCGACTTAGTGAAGATGCAATGCGTGAATATTACCGCGGATTGATTCTGGGAAAACGTTTTGATCACGAAAAGTAGCGCTTGAGCACTGCCTTTAAATCGTCGGGTGTGTCAATAGCAGGTGATTCGATTTCGGTAATGGCCACGTGTATCGAATAACCGTTTTCAACCCAGCGCAACTGCTCAAGCGACTCTGCTTTTTCTAAAGAAGAAGGTTGGAGTGCGCAAATTGCCTTGAGAATAGTTGGCTTATAAGCATACAGTCCGAGATGCTTGTAATACGCATGCTGTGAATGCCACACTGCTTGTTCGAAGCTTCTGTTGAACGGAATGGCCTGTCGGCTGAAGTAAAGTGCTTGCGAATGCGCATTCATTACCACCTTCACTTTGGAGGAATCGAACAGGGTTTCAGCATCTGTTATCTTTTTCGCCAACGTGGCTATAGAAACTTCCGGGCGGGCTATCAGTTGCGCCAATGCATTCAATTGCTCGGCATCAACAAAGGGCTCGTCGCCTTGCACGTTTAGAATGAAATCGGCCTGCACACCGGATAGCTCGTAAGCTTCGAGGCAGCGGTCGGTGCCACTCGGGTGCTGGGGGCTCGTCATGATACACCGCACCCCAAGATTTGCGACGTGCTGCAAGATGCGTTCGTCATCGGTCGCTACGATTACTTCGGTAACGACGTTGCATGTTTGAACCTGTTCAACGACTCGTTGAATCATGCTTTTTCCGCCAATGTCGATGAGTGGCTTACCCGGAAAACGAGTGCTTGCGTAGCGGGCAGGTATGATGGCAACAACTCTCATGATGCAATACTACAAGGTTAGCGTGTATTGAAGCATGCTCATGCGCGGCTCTTCAATGGCAAGCGGACGTATGGCATATTCCCGATTCAATACGTTGTTGATGATGATAGCCAATCGATGGCGGCCTTTTAATTCATAACCAACACGAAGGTCAATGATGTAGTCGCCCGAAGTGTTTTCTGCGCGCCATTTGGTGAGACCGGGTTGGAAATTGGCAAACTCTATCGATTCTAAATCCGTAAATGCTTTATCGATGTTTTGCATGTGGCTGTTGTATCGTGCACTAACCCCACAGCTAAGGGCATTGTGCTTCCAGAAAAGGTCGCCTCGCACAAGATGTTGTAGGCGATATTTAAGAATATCATTTTTCGTATCACTGCTCGTAGTTAAATAGCTAACGCTAACATCTACTGTGCTCGCCTCATCTTGAACAGCATAGTCGAAATCGGGGGTCAGCGTGATAGGTTGCGTGTATGTGTAGCCAGCCAGTAATTGAAACTCATGAGCGCCAATTGAGCCTGCACCCATAATGGAAAACTCTGCCCCTCGGATGCGCGCGCTTCCGGTATTGAGACTTTTGAATCCAAATGTCTTACTGAGTTCATCAAAGAATTGTGCTGGTGGTGTGTTCGGTGGAACATTGCGCCATTGTCCAAACGTAAACTCGATAAAATTCTCATAGTTCTGCTGGAAAACCGCCACGTCGGCGTACCCCATGAAGTTACCAATCTTGAATCCTTGCTTAATACCAATTTCGGCATTGTCGGAGGTTTCTGCAATCAATGACGGGTTTGCGAAAATATTGATGGCACCAACGCCTGTTACAATGAATTTCTCTGCTATGCTGGGAAAGCGAAAGCCTTGTCCGTAAGATGCGCGTACGTAGGTTGCTCTGCCTAGTTGATAGTTGGCGCCTGCACGAAATACAGGCTTTTTGTCGCTGGTGGTGTTGATGCGGAAGTACTCGTAGCGCACGCCGGCCGAAAGGTTGAGCCGGTTGAACAGCTTTTTATCGGCCTGAAAAAAGGCAGCGTAGTTTTCTGCTGTGTTTCTTCCATCGTTATTGCCGCCTGTAAACAATTCACCACGTGCCTGAGTGAACATGCCTACTACGCCAAGCGTGGTGGTAAACTCAGAGACGCCGGCTTTCTCCCAGTTGTGCTGGTATTGGTACTCACCGTAATACTGGTCGCTGAAGTTGCCCTGGTTGTTGTCGTTGTTATTGTCGAGCGATTGCCAGCGCGTGCGCAAGCTGTGCTTTTGTCCGCCCGGTGTGAAATAAGTGACGTATGGATCAATGGTACCCAGCAATTGCACGGTTCGGGTTGCACTTCCGGCATAGGCGCTATACAAAGCGGAGTCAGCATTTTCCCAAACTAGGGTAGATAGTGAGTTGCTAATGTTCCAGTTGGTATTCAATCCGAAACTGAGCCCCACGAATTTTTTCGAACGATAGCGCAGGTTGGCATTCAACCTCGCACGCGAATTGGCGTTGTATCGGTCGGCCGTGAAGGGATTGTAGCCGCTTTCAAATGCACCCAAACTATCGCG
>Ga0114980_10002320_pt1 | contig 13494 bp, 18 predicted proteins | sample S_140806_EF_Meta_FD_87018 | JGI IMG/M metagenome (GOLD analysis project Ga0114980, IMG submission 87018) | Freshwater microbial communities from Lake Simoncouche, Canada to study carbon cycling - S_140806_EF_MetaG | ecosystem: Environmental > Aquatic > Freshwater > Lake | place: Lake...
AAAATACAAAAATTACAAGTAACATTAAACGAGGTTACTAGAATGAAGCAACTAGCAGGTATCATTTCACTAAATGAAAATGGTATAAGTGAGATTGCAGCTAAAATTAAAGGAGTTCCTTTATTCCATAAAGATTTTAAAAGTGCATTAAATGCTGCTGTAGGTTATGCGGAAAAAAGAGGATATGATGTTAATACATCTGAAGTTAGTTCAAAAGGAGAAGTTGCTGTTAGGAATTTAAGAACGGGAAAATATAATGAAATATATATAAACTTAAAAAAGAATGGTAAAATTCAATCAAAATCTTTAGTAGTAGGTACAGTGACTACTAAGCCAACACCTCTCAATCCTAATAGTCAAATTAAATTGAATTTTGATATTAAAGTGGTTAAGGATTTAGAAAACGACAGATATAGAACAGATGATGTATCTACTGACTAATTACCTTCATGAAGTTAAAAAGCAAATGATTCAGAAAAATATGATAAATAATTATATAGCATATGATAAAATTTTGTGGATACAATTGGATTACCGAGGAAAGATGGGGTAAGATTCATCCCGAAAAATCATATGTATGGTATGACGAATCAGCTGTAGTATGTAAGAGTGATACTGAAATATCACTACTATCTAAGTATTCTCCAAAATATTTTGAAGATATTGATGTAGAATCAAAAATGGGTATAGGATTAATATCTTGTACTCATAAATTTGATTATGGTAGATTCGATTTAGAAGCAATGCTTCCCGACTTACCATTTAGTTGGGCAGCATTTTGGATGTGGTCTTGGTCAGATTGGCCTCCCGAAATAGATGTATTCGAAGCATATTCTGATAAAATTGGAAGTTATGAATTATCTAAATGGTCTAAATTTTTCAAAAAACAAAATAATAAATTAGAATCAAATGTTCATGTTAGAAAAGATGGAGTTAAACTTGATTTTCCTAAGAAACCTAATAAATTTTCTGATACAGATTTAAGATATGAATTCAATAAGTATTCAGTAGTATGGCTTCCTGAAAGCATTACTTTCTATATAAATGATAAATTAATAAGAATTATAGATGACTATGATATCGTTTCTAAATTCGCAAATCACAAAATGAATGTTGTAATTAACAATAGTTTATATGACGTGCATTTAATTCATAAAATAAAAGTTGGGGAAATGACAATCAAAAACTTCAAGTACACCTCCCTAGCATAACATAAAATAATAAAAAAATGGCAGAGAATTTAGATAGAAAGATAATTCTTAGAAAAGCTAATGATGATTTAGACCCTATTGAAATAGATATCGAAAAACATTTTTTTGACCAAGCTGCGAAAAGAGGTATATCTGAAGAAGATATTGTAGAGTTTTTTGATAAACTAGGTGATAAGAAATCTACATTTTTAGATTTTATAAGAAAACATTTTGAGATAGTTGTTAAAGATAAAAAAACTAAATTGAATGTTCCTTTCATAGCACATAATAGAAGTAAGAAGGTCAGCGGTGCTACAGCTAAAACTATTATGGGTAAGGATGATTTCAAGACTACGAATAAGATTATGACCATATCTGAAAATAATAGATTAATGGAAACATTTATGTATAAATTTAAAAATTCAGATACTGATACTAAAAAATTAATTATACAAAAAATTGTAGAGTACTATAATAGATTTTAATATTAATGTGGAATCTATTCAAAGCACAGTTAATAGCTGAGTATACTCCAACAACCTACAACTTTGCAGATTTGGTTAAAGTTGGCAGACATGGAAGGTATGCTGAGAATCTTTATAAACTTCATTTTGATATATCATCAGGAGGTAGGATAGTTGCAAGACCTGATATACCTAAGTTTTTCGAAGCAGCATCGATGATATATTGTAGTCAAAATAGATTCAATTTCAATGCTACTAGTAATTTATTGTCAAGTCAATTGGCAATAGACCATACGTATTATTGGGTTGCTAGGATTATTGATAGTCCATTGGCTACGATTATCACCATCTTCCCCGGCATTTGGACTAATGCCTTCTTCTCTCCAAACTTTGGATACGGAGCACGAGTTTGGGTAGATGCCGTATCCCTATCCATGTACCTCCAAAAGACAACAGTAATCGGGATTAGAATAAGTAAAACACCTCCCTTCCTAGTCACACCATGGTCAGGATTCATGTTCAAAAGTTTAGATGGTGGTGTAACAGCTGCCTCATTCATGCAATCATTATCAAGTGTAATACAATCTCAAATAAGTTTAATGAGTTCCATCGTATACCAAGGGGATTCTTCTAAATTAAATTTTATGATAGATGCATATACTGATGCATATTCTTCTATACTAACTCCTGAATTATTTGATATCGCTAATAGCATACCTAATATGTATGGTGTTGACTTTAGAAATATAGACTTGACAAACCCATCAAGTGAGGCTGATAATATTGTGTTAGATAAGATTAATAACTTTAGTAATGATTTTATTTCAAAATTTTGATATTTATAATAAACAATAATAATTATGTACTATAGATTTGGCGCAAAAGGAGACGATGTAAGAAAAATACAAATCGCATTGGACTTGAATCCTGTGGATGGAATATTTGGCAGAATGACTGAAGCAGCGGTAAAAAACTATCAAGTTAAGTTAGGTTTACATCCTGATGGAGTTATTACTCCTGAAGTATTGAAAAAATTGTTGGAAGATGATTATACAACTGACTTACAAGAAAGCAGGAATACTCCTCTAAGCATACTCAAATTTTGGATACCTAAAGAACAATATGTATCTGAAGAAACTGAAAAGAAATATTTATTTTTACATCATACAGCAGGTTCTCACAACCCATATAATACTATTGATATTTGGAGTAGAGATGATAGGGGCAGAATAGCTACAGAATTCGTTGTAGGTGGCATATCTATAACAGGAGACACTAAATATGACGGTGAGATAGTTCAAGCGTTTCCTGAGGGTTATTGGGCTTTTCATCTAGGTAATGCAAACAGATTTATGCAAAGCCATTCAGTAGGTATTGAGATATGTAACTATGGCTACCTAAACAAGATTGGTGATAAATACTATACAATATACGGTGGTTTAGTCGATTCTAAATATGTAACTGACTTAGGATATAACTTTAGAGGCACTAGATACTACCATAGCTATTCTGACGCTCAAATCGAAGCTTGTAGGAAACTTATACTTTATATAAGAGATAGAGACAATATAGATATATCTAAAGGTATATTGGAGTATCTTAAGAAATTTGACCCTGCAATAGCGTTTGATTTCTTTAATGATGCTGTGGAAGGTAAAATACGAGGTATGCTAACTCATACAAATGTTAGAAAAGATAAATCTGATATTTATCCGCATCCTAAGATGGTGGCTATGTTGAAGAGTTTGGCTTAATGGAGTATTAGGAGTGATATATTATAGTTTTATTTTACAAATTTATGCAACATATGCATAAGTGGTATCTTCCCCACTTTTTAGTAATGAGGATACTCTTGAATATCCATCCAAAAGTATTCCATCAACTACAACTATTTCAATTGATAAATCTCTTGGACTAACATCGTATTCATCGTACCTCTCCTCTCCTGAATCATAATAATCTTTAAAGTCAGAATCTGTAGTAAGCAATGACTTTATATTAAAATCATCTACAAGCTTAAACTTTCTAGTAACTATATCTTTTTTAAAACCATGAGGAATATTTTCTTTTTCAGGTGTATTTGATTTTATATGATTCCAAACTACACTGCCTTTGACTATGTCAGATTCGGTTAGTAGTGCTTCAACTAATTTAACTAATTTCATTTATTAATGTACTAATAAGAATGATATGTGTACATCACTTCTCGATGCAGCTAGGTCACCATCAATACCCGGTAGAATAACAACATTCCAAGCACCTATATTTTCTTTTCCTGACCACTCGCTTCTAGGTAATTCTACCCAATCAGAGTACTTAATAATGCTATCTCTAGTTATTCCAAACTTGTCTTTGTATGTATTATATAGTCTATCTTGAAAAAGTTTCCAAGCTCTATCTGAAATAAATTCCCATTTGTACTCATCTACCATATTTGAGATATAGTTACCTTGACTATCTCTCACTTTCTTACCGTCTTTCTTTTCGTATTGTTTAATTAGATTCCCTGTTTTAACTCTCTTAACATATTTAAGCCACGCAGTATCTTTAACATTTACAACTTCCCTTTCATATAACTTTCTTAGATTTTTAGCATCTTGAGTCTTAATCATATTAAGTAATGTTGTAACTTTGAAATTTCTATCGCTATCAGGTAATTTAGCAACATTTTTTAAATAATCATCAATATCATATTTACTTGTTTTTGAGTTATTCTTTAAAAATGATACAATTTTATTTTTTAAATCAGGAGTAATTTTATTTAAATTTAAATCATCTACTACAGCTGCTAATTTAGTAGTTTTAGTATCAATTTTAGAACCTTCTTTTGAACCTAATGAGAAATTTATAACAAAGTTAGGTTCTTTTTCTAATTTACCTTTAGCATCTAACTGTTTCGTATAAGCATAAAATAAAACGGGATTTTCTTTATAAATACCTTCCCTAAAAATTCTACAAACATTTAAAGCTAAATTAGAATAATCATCACTGAAGAAATCTCCTGAATCATGAAATCTAACTAAAAGATGCCATGTAGAATCTTTAAAATCTGATTTCATTTTGTTATATTCAGATTTTATTTCATTAACTAATTTAGCTTGAAAACCTTTAGGGTCATTCATAAGAAAATTAAGTTTTTGAACCATCTTTAGCGCAGGTGATTCAAATTGAACATAACCTCCTTTCATTGCAAAACAATGAGCCTTACAGCTTCCTGCCATTGGGCATGTATTTACTATATGAAAAGACTTTTCAGAATCACTCTCATCAACAATTAAACCTGTCAAAGCAGGTAATCCTAGATTAAATACTTTTTCAGTACCTCCCGTAGAATGTTCAGATTTTTCATTAAAACTTAATAATGTATCAGGTCTTTTTGTAATTAAAGACCTTAGTCTGTCTAGATTGTAAGGAGTTCCATTTGCATCAAGTATTTCCCCATTCATTAAATTCCCATCCTCATCGTATACCGAAATACTTTTAATAGTATCATTATGAATGTATGGAGCAATATCTTTTCTTTTCAATATTGCCTTAGAACGAGCATCTTCAGCATCTTTTTTAGTATTGAATATATTAGAAGATATTAGTTTATCCCATTTAGATGCTTTAAAATTACTACCGTCTTTGCTCAATCTTTTAGAAGCATCAGGTGTTAATAACATTATAGGTATTCTTAAACTTTCGTCTTTACTATTCTTATGCACTAAATCTACGAATCCATATGTACCATCTGACCTTTTTTCTATATTCTTACTAAGACCTCTAGTACTGTTTATAGAATCTATTAAATCAGAAAATTCAAAATCAGTATATTTTTTAGTATTTAATTTACTAAGGTCAAAAGATATATCAATAGGTTTAGACATGTTCGCATTTTCTTCATTTAATCTATTTTTATATTTAGATTCTATAGATTCATCCATTTGTATTAACATAGCTGCTGCTTCTTGAGGAGTATATTCGTCATTGTATAATTTGAAAACATCATTCCATTTCACATTAGTTATTTTTACATCTTTATAATAAGATTCATCTGCTACAAGTCTTAGTAAAGTATTAATCCAAAACTTTTTTTTAGGACTAATATTGTCATTAGGATTTTCAGATATTTCTACTAATTTTACAATTTTAGATGTTTTACTTAACTTTTCAGAAAGTATTGCCTTTTGTATATTTTTTAATATAAATGTATTTATTTTCATAATAGATAGCTGAGCTTTAATTTATTCTGATATTATATTAATTGTTTTAGGTTGTTGATTTTCTTCATAAGGTATACTAATTGATAGTAATCCTTTTGACAACTTAGCTTCAATTCTATTTAAATCATATTTAGCAGATACTTTGTACCCTAAGTCAAATGACCTTTGAGCTATAGATTTGAAAACATAATTGTAGCTATCATCTAATTTTGGCTTATCGTATTTAATTCGCAAAGTATCCAAAGCAGTAGTTATTGATATATCATCTAAATCTGCTCCAACACAAGCTATTTGAATTATCAACCCACTATCTGATTGGATAATGTCTAGTGGGTAATTAATTTTACTATCGTTAACTGAGGTATAATCTACCTTTGTATCGAAGTAATTTTTAAGGAAAACATCCATTGAATTGTATGGAATCTGAACTACATTTCTAATCATTTTTTTTTAGTTTTGTGCCTCCTGAGATGGCGGTTAATAAACGCTCAGCTATCTTATATACTATAAATATATACTAATATTTAATTGTAACAAATATCTTGTTCTAACTGCCCTAAAATAGTAGCACATTCGTAATATTTATAATCTTTTGTATTTTCTCTAACTATATCAGTTGTAAAAAACATTCCTTTTAAGAATATATTTTCATTTTTATAATTTTCTATATCTTGTAAATTGTTGGAATATAAGTGAATTAAATTTAAATCTACGTCAATTACAACATATAAATCATTATTAATATTATCATCTATTCGTTTTAAATCTAAGATGCTATCTGCATCCTCTGAAGTATATTCTATATAACTATCTGACTCATCCTCATCATTCAGTAATTGAAAATTAGTATCTGAATTATACTCTAACATATCATCTGAAAACATAGAATCAAATAAAACTTTGCTAACTTTTTCTAATCCTAATTTAAATAAAGTATTAGTAAAATATATCTTAGATTCATTAGTTAGCTGAGCATAATACTCAGTTATGTTTTCAAAATTTTCAGACTTTTCTGTCATATATTAATTTTTAGTATATTTGGTATATATTCTAAATCTAAATAATTTGCTTGATTTTGTTTACTGAGGTTTGTAGTAATTTTATCAATAAATTTACTTGATTTATCCTCATCTACAAAACCAATCTTAGAGGTATTATTAGATAATGCAACATGAATACTTCCTGTTTCCGAAATAACATCAAATTTAATTCTTTTGTTTACAGTATATTTTTTTATAATAATGCCAATTTCATATTTTTTTGTAATTGGATTTTGAAATATCACTCTCATATGTTAATGTTTTGTTAATTTTTACTAAAATATATTAAAGTATTAAAAAAATAAGTAACTTCACTAATATATAATATATAATATATAATATATAATATATAATATATAATATACTATACTATATATAATGTTACTATATATTTATATAATATTATATTATAATAGTATACTAATATATACTATATTATATATAATATAATAACTATTTAATAATATATTATTATAATATATTTATAAATATATTAAATTTACAATTTAAAAATTATAGTATGATAAAAGATACTTATAAAGGAAATGCAGAGGCTGTTCTTATCGAAACCTCAGAAATGGTTGAAAATATTAAAAGAAGCATTAGACTCAAAACAATGTCTGAAGCTAAGCTGTTAGAATTACTAAATGTTATCCATAAAGACTTGGAGAAATCACTTCATTACATATCACTATGCTAAAAGAAAAATTTGTATTGTTCCTAGTTACATTATCTGCTCTACTTTTATCTGCATCAGCTGCTTTTTTTTCTGTTTACGGATTAAGTAAAGTTTTTGCAGGAGCAGGAGTATCGGTAATTATAATGGCTTCAGTATTAGAGGGTTCTAAACTTATTGCAGCATATTCACTACATCAAAATAAAGATATACTTCCAACATCTCTGAAAACCTATTTATCAGTTGCTATAGTAGTATTAATGTTAATAACCTCAGCAGGAATTTATGGATTTTTATCTAATGCATATCAGATAACTTCTAATAAAAATAATATTGCAGAAAGTAAAATAAATATAGTAAGAGCTAAATCCAACAATCTTACAACGAGGTTAAAATCATTAGAAGACGAGAAGGAGTCCATAATAAAAGATATTACTGAGTTAAGAAATGGATTATCTAATGGAACAATGGTTTCCTATATTGATAAAAAATCGGGGGAGAAGGTAACATCATCATCTTCAGAAACTCGTAAATCATTAGAATCTCAGTTAAATGATGCTACAAAAAGAAGAGACAATGTATCAGATAAGATAGAAGAGATATCCTCACAGGTTGACGGTTTCGAGATTAGTATACTAAATATGGAAACAAATAATGATGCAGCAGCTGAATTAGGCCCTATCATATATTTGAGTAAAGTTACTAATTTACCTATGGATAATCTTATGAATTATTTCATATTAATGATTATATTCGTATTCGACCCATTTGCTATAACTCTAGTTATTACAGTAAGTTATCTAGTTAACAATCTTTCCAAGTCTACTAAAAAAGATGATTTTGCTAGAAATAATTCAGATATATTAGATATCCTAAAAGATGAGGAAACAGATATTACTCAAGCTTACGAAGAAGTAACTTCGAATAACAAAATTAAAAAGAACGCTAAGAAAAGTACTAAGAAAAGCACTAATAAAAATACGGAAGAAGCTAGTATCAAAAAAAAAATATAATAAACCATAAAATGCACAATAAACTAGATGACTTTATTGTGCAAGATGAGTTTATCACGGATGAGTCAAAGATTAAAAACTATAAAGTATCGGTAGTTACCAAACCTAAACCAATATTCAAAATAGTTGATAACGGAAATAAAGTATTGACAAAAGAGAATATTGATGAATTAATTATAGAACCTGTATACGAAGAAATAATATATGACAAAACCGAAAACAATAAGCAAAATTATGCGTTATTAACTCCTGAAGAGTTTCAGGATATGACTGATGAGGATATAAAAAGTTGGTATAAAAAAACAAAAAAGTAAAAACAAAAAGTTATGGACACGAAAAATCTTGAAGTACAGTATTCAGAATTTATCAACTACATCGATACATACTTAGTCGATAGAGCTGATTCTCTAAAGAAAATGTATGATTCATTTGGGAATAGATTAGTTCTAGCACCCGCAAGTTCTATTGAGTACTACCACAATGCTTTTGTAGGTGGGTACATTGACCATGTTTTACGAGTAATTGATTTTTCCTTAAAAATGTATGATTTCTATGAGCAAACAAATCAAGACCTATCAGGATTCACAAAATCTAATTTGGTGTTTGTTGCTATGAATCATGATTTAGGTAAATTAGGATTTATCGGGGAAGGCAGAGAGAAGTATATCCCAAATGACAGTGAGTGGCACAGGAAGAATATGGGAAAGATTTATAAAACTAATGATAATATACCATTTAATTTAGTTCCTGATTTAAGTTTATATACTTTACAAAAATTTAATGTTTCTGTTTCTTGGGAGGAATATCTAGGAATCAAAATACATGATGGGTTATACGAGGAGGGTAATAAGGCTTATTTCATAGCTAGGAGTGAGAGTGCATCACTCAGAACAAATTTACAGTATATCATACATATGGCTGATTTAATGGCTTCTAAGTATGAATATGCGACTTGGAAAAATAGTAAGAATACAGAAAAGAATAATATTATTAAAGAATCCAATAGTGCTTTAGATGATTTTAAACAATTGTTTGACAATTCTAAAAAATAACAGTTATGATTATAGCAATATTAATAACATTGAACATAGTTTGTTTTTATGTAATTTATGTAAATTTAAGTAAGATAGCTCGTCTAGGGGATGCCCTAGATGAGTTGGAGGCTGATAATGATGAGTTAATATCATTCATTAGTAATTTAAATACAAGACTTCATATTGATTACACTCACTTGAAAGAAATAGATAGGAGAGGTTCTTTTGAATCCGATGACGAAGTTGGTTTTGTATTTAACACTATAAAAAGCATTATTGAGGATTCTTTCAAAATTGTTAACGATTTTTTGAAAACAATAGAATCCAATGCCGAAGAAGACATCGAATAAAGATTATTTTACATTAGATGTAGATAGTGCTATAATTAAGTACAATATTTCAGAAAGTATAAAAGAAAAACATTTAATATACACTAAAGAAATTTATCCATCATTAGATAAGTTAGCTGAAAATTTAATAAATACTTATAAGTGTCCTTATATAAATTTAGAATTTGAGGACTTAAAACATGATGTTGTATCATTCCTAACAGAAAAGTTACCTAACTATTCCCAATCAGCGGGTAAAGCATATTCATACTATACAGTTGCAGGAAGAAACTACCTGATTGCTCTCAATACCAAAAATTATAGTAAGAGAAAACAAATGGTTGACTTAGTAGAAGTTGACGAGGAGAGAGATATAGTATACGAAGTTTATCAGAATGACTATAGAGAAGACCTCCACATATTTGTAGATAAGTGGGTAGATGATATGTATCTTAAAATATATACAATATTTAAAAATAATGATGAAATTGCCATTGCTGATTCTATATTGGAATTATTCAAAATGAGAAATATACTAGATGTATTTAACAAGAAAGCAATATATTACATAATACGAGAAAGAACAGGAATTAAGACTCAGAAAATAACAAAAGTTATTAATATACTAAAAAAATATTTTAATAATTCTATGAATGAATATTTTAAAAAGTAATATTTATTAGTATTTATATATAAATGTAGATATGGGCAGTAACAATGATTCTATAGTATTTGATAAAATGTCTTTTTCGGATTTGATGAAAGACATTTACATAACTACAAAAGAGAAAGAGCAAATGATATCTAGGTTGGTTGAGAATATAGAAGGCATGATTAATAGTGCTGAGGATGCTTCAACAATCGGCCCTATTCTTAGAGATTACATCGATTTATCAATTAAGAACGATGACCATCTACTAAAGATGGCAGGAATATTCCAAAGGTCTGTAGCGAGTACTCAAAAATCATCAGGCACAACTGAAATGTATATTCTCTCAGAAGAAGAAAAGAAACAATTACTAGTTGATTATCCTCCTAATAATTTATTAAAATAAATATAAATGTCAATAATATTAGGTGAAGTAATTCAAACAGGTAAGTTAACATATAATGATAATTCAAAAAATTCGGATGGGGATATAATGCCTCTAGGAAGTATCAAAGTTAGATTAATAGCTAATACAGATGTTGAGAATTTAAAAGATATATATGCAAGACCTATAACTTTAAATTATACTTTTATTCCATTGAACGGAGAATTAGTTGTGTTACTGAGAGCACCGTCTAAGGATGAGTCAGGCCCTAAAACCAAGAATATAACATACTACTACTTACCATATCCATTAAATTCTACAGATGATTCTGTTATAAATCAGTTACATGCTTTAACTCAGAGAACTACTAATAAGCAAGGTGGTACATTGATGAGGGATAATCCCTTCCCGCCCGGTAATACGTTTGCATACCCCTGTAGACCTCTCGCACCATTACAACCTTATGAAGGAGACTTGATAATACAGAACAGGGGAGGTTCATCCATAAGATTAGGTATCGGTACGTCAAATAATTCACAATATTATAAAAAACCACAACACCATAAGGATACTAAGCTAGGAGACCCAACATTTTCTATGACATTAGAACCACCTGACCCTCCTAAAAAAAGACCTATAAATGAGGATGTTGCTGAAATATCGGGAAATAAAAGTCAAACTAAAAATACTAAAAGTCAAAAATATAGAGTAGAGAATCTATCTAATAATTTTACAGGAATTTTTGGGGGAATATCTCAAAAATATACTAAAGTACGATTAGGTAGAGCAAGAAGATTTGAGACAAAAGGAATACCTAACTTTGATAAACCTCAAATATTAATAGATACTTCAAGAATTGTATTAAACGCAAAAAAAGACAATATATTTTTAATAGCAAATGATAAAGTTATATTAGAGGCAAGAAAGTTCTTCATAACTACAGATGAGCATAATGTTGATTTTGATGAATTAGTAAATAGAGTTCAGGAATTAGCGAAGCAATTAAAAGACTTAACTTCAGCAATGGCAGTATTTGCCACACCGTTCGGCCCGACAGGGCCTGCAACCAATTTGGTTGAGGTATTGAAAACATATTTATTATCATTACGATTTGAATTACTCCCCCCTAGTATGTTCATAGCACCTCCCGAACCTAGGTTAGATGTTCATGACTTTGGTATAAATAATATAATCCCGTATGCTATATCAAGGAGACTCTTAGGTTCAGGAGGAGGAAACCCAAGCTCAAATGCTAACCCTGATTCTCCAACAATACCGTTAGATGGGTTTATTGAGGGACAAGATTCATATGATATACAAACAAGAAAAGATTCTATAAAATTATTGAATACTGTAAATTCAAAAGATATAGAATTAGATTATGACCCTGAGAAAGATTTACCTGAATTTATAAACGCAGATTGCGGATTACCACTATCAGGATGCGGAATTATAGTTGATACCAATGGTAAACAAATAAAATGCGATGGTGATGGAATAACAACTAAACAAGAAGTAAAAGAGTCTGAAGATAATTCTCAAAATAATTTAGATAACAAAAATTTAAATGTTAAGTTAGTTAATTCAAAAAATACATGTAATGGATATTTATATGAACTATCAGCAAAAAAATTCGTAGCATTAACGGGTTTAACATTAGAAGTAAAATATATATTACTATTACTTATAGGTAATGATGATTCATGTAAAGGTTGGTATATACTAGATAAAATAGTTGATAATAATTATGTAGTAAATGATGAATCAATATTAACACCTGATATATTAGCTGACGGTGAGTGTTTATCTAATATATTAATGAACAAAAAATGTTCGGGAGATGATATATTATACAATACTGAAATAAAAAAATTAACTAATGAAGTAAATTTTAATTAAATAACCTATTTATATTAAACTGTTATAATGGAAAAGAGCTCGGTAGAATCAAAATTAAGAAAAATAATAAGAGAAGAGTTAGATTATTATTTTGATAGATTAGAGTCAAGATTAAATGAATCTAAATCTTCAGTCGTTTCAAGAACAACTAATAGTACGGTTCGTGATAAACCTGAAGTAAAACTTAAAGAATCTAATATAGATATTGAAAAGAAAAACTTTAGGCAAAAATTTAGTGGTTTGATGGGGATTATAACAGAAGATATGGAGTATCCTGAAGAAGAACAAGAGGGAAGTAAATCTATATTAAATTCAAATGTATTATCTAAATTAGGTACAAATCCAAAGACAGAAGGAGTTTACAAAGCATTAACTAAGGATTATTCTGAATTGATAAAAAAAATGAATAAAAAATAAATAATGGCAGTACCAACAGTATTTAGAGCATATGAATCCAACTTTATAAATGATAGAGCTGTTGGCATATTGCTACCGTTTAATGGAGATGCTGTATTGGTCGACATTCAATATCCAAAGCAGATAAATAGAAAAGGAGTTGTAAAAACTTTTAGATTATCATATTCAACCGAAGAACAAGCTATATCAAATT
>Ga0114980_10002322_pt1 | contig 13486 bp, 11 predicted proteins | sample S_140806_EF_Meta_FD_87018 | JGI IMG/M metagenome (GOLD analysis project Ga0114980, IMG submission 87018) | Freshwater microbial communities from Lake Simoncouche, Canada to study carbon cycling - S_140806_EF_MetaG | ecosystem: Environmental > Aquatic > Freshwater > Lake | place: Lake...
AAGACGCTGGCCGATCTGGCGAAGGCGCTGCGCGAGAATCCGGAATCCGTGCCCATCGGGACTTCGAGCAGCGCGGGCGGCGCCAATCACATTGCCGCGGGCCTGCTGGCCAAGGCGGCGGGTGCCGACATCAAGCGGCTGAAAGTGGTGATTTACGGCGGCGGCGGGGAGGCGCTGACTGCAACGCTGGGCGGCCATGTCGCCGTTTGGGTCAATTCGGCGTCCTCGATTGCGGCGCCTTATGCCGCCGGCACGATACGGCCGCTGGGTATTGCGTCGCCGCAGCGCCTGCCCGGCGCGCTGGCCAAGTTGCCGACGACCAAGGAAGCCGGTTTCCCGATGGTGGCCGACAACTGGCGGCTGCTGATCGCGCCGAAGGGCCTCAGCCCGGCCCAGGTCGCCTATTGGGATAACGCCTTCAAAATCCTTACCCAGAGCAAGGAATGGAATGAAGACCTGGCGGCGGCACAGATGACCAATAGTTACCGTAACAGCGCCGATACGACGAAATACATCGCGGAGGAGTATGGCGACATCAAGGAGATACTGACCGAACTGGGCTTGGTGAAAACGGCCAAGTAGCTGACGCCAATATGTAACAAGGTGTAACAGCCGGGACCCGCTGTCGCTCGGATGTGACGGCGGATTATTCATGAATATGGGCGCAAGCTGCTGTTTTCGTTTAGTATTCGGCCTACGCGATTCGGTAAGCAGGAAGAATTCGCCGGGTGCTTGCGGTGTATTGCAGGGTCACCAGACGTCAACCGGTAAGCTGTCTGCGCGTTTTTTGTCTCCAGTGGCTGCATTCCGGCTACCGTGTTCCAAACTTAATTAATGAGGACTCTCAAAATGAACAAAATTTTCGCCGCTATTATCGCTGCTGCTTTCGCCGCTGTTAGCTTTGGTGCCATCGCCGCCAAGCACGAAGAAGGCATGAAGAAAGACGAAAAGAAAGTAGAAAAGAAAGAAGAGAAAAAAGCTGAAGCCAAAAAAGAAGACAAGAAGTAATCTTCTTTCGCTTCACGAAGGCAGGGCTTCGGCCCTGCCTTTTTCATTTCTGAAGCCGGTTTTATGCAATTCACTGTATTCGCGCGGGCATTGCTGCTCGCAACGTTGCTGACGGGCGGCCTCGCCGTAGCGGAGCCTTTCCGCCCGACGGATACCGCCACGGTGCTCGAGCGCCTGCCGATGAACCGCGGCGATGAACGTGCGCGGACGCTGGCGGCGGACCGTGCCCGACTGGCCGCGGCACCGCGCGATCCCGTACTGGCGATGAAGGTTGCAAGTGCCTATTACGCGCTGGCCGGCGCCGAAGGCGATCCGCGATATATCGGTTACGCCGAAGCGGCCATGACGCCGTGGGCGGCGGATGCCAATGCCCCTGTCGATATTCTCTTCATGCGCGGCAAGCTGCTGCAGTGGCGTCATGAATACACGTCCGCACTGGATTTGTTCGCTAAAGCCCTGCAACGCGAGCCGGGACATTATGAAACCCTCAGCGGCCGTTCGGCGGTGCTGACGGTGCTCGCCGACTACGCCGGCGCGCGGCGCGATTGCGAAACCATGCGACTGCGTGAAAAAGAACTCTACTGGTCGAGCTGCATCGCCTATATCGACGGCCAGACCGGACAGGCGGCGAAAGCGGAACGCCAGCTTGTCGATTTGCTGGCGCGCCATGCCGGTAGCAGTCCCGAAGGGCAGTTGTGGCTGTTGACGCGGATGGCTGACCTGGCGACGCGGCTCGGACGGAACGCCGATGCCGAAGCTTACTACCGCCGCGCGCTGGCGCTGAACATCACCAGCCAGTACCTGCTGTCGAATTACGGCGATTTCCTGATCGACACGGGTCGACCGGCGGAAGCGGTTGCGCTGCTGCGCGACTGGGTGCGCTCCGATGTATTGCTGCTGCGGCTGACGCTGGCGGCGCAGGCGCTGAAGATTCCGGAATTCAAGACTTATGCGCAGACGCTGCGCGAACGTTTTGCCGCCGCAGCGATGCGCGGCGACACGCTGCACCGTCAGGAGGAATCGCGCTTCCAGCTGTCGGTCGAGGGCAACAACACCCGTGCGCTGGAACTGGCGGTGGCGAACTGGGCGATCCAGCGCGAACCCTACGATGCGCGCATCCTGCTGGAGGCTGCAGTCGCTGCTGGCCGCCGTGATGCGGCGCAGCCGGTGCTCGACTGGTTGGCGCAATCCAAACACGAAGATCCGATGCTGGCGGCGCTGGCGCAGAAGCTGACCGGGGGTAAACCGTGAAGCGGTTGATCGTCATGCTGCTGCTGTTGGCGTGCAGCGCGGTCGCGCACGCGCACAAGCCCAGCGACAGTTATCTCGCGGTGAAGGTCGAGTCGGGCCGGATTGAGGGACAGTGGGATATCGCGCTGCGCGATCTGGAATACGCGATCGGCCTCGATGCTGACGGCAATGGCGAAATCACCTGGGGCGAACTCTCGGCACGGCATGCCCAGCTGGCGGCTTACGCGCTGGCCCGACTTCAGATATCGGCCGGCGAGGCGGCGTGCACCTTGCACGCGACCGACCATCTGGTCGACAAACACAGCGACGGCGCCTATGCGGTGATCCGGTTTGCTGCTGATTGTCCGGCGGTGGGCAGTTTGAAAATCCGTTACGGCCTGTTTTTCGAACTCGATCCGACGCATCGCGGTCTTGCGCGTATCGAAGCCGGCGGCGTGACGCAGACGGCGGTGTTCGGGCCGGAGCGCGCTGAGCAGACTTTCAATCTGGCGACGCCGTCATTGCCGGAGCAGATCGTCGCCTACGTGCGCGAAGGCGTATGGCATATCTGGATCGGTTTTGACCATGTGCTGTTCCTGCTCTCCCTGTTATTGCCCGCGGTGTTTTTGCGCGAGGCAGGACGCTGGGTGCCAGCGCAGCGTTTCAAGCCGGTGTTCTGGGATGTGCTCAAGGTCGTAACTGCGTTTACGGTGGCGCATTCGATCACGCTGAGTCTCGCGGCACTGGAGATCATCGCGCTGCCGTCACGGCTGGTGGAGTCGGTGATTGCGGCGTCAGTGGTATTTGCGGCGCTGAACAACCTGTATCCGCTGGTCAATGAGCGGCGCTGGCTGATGGCTTTTACCTTCGGCCTGATCCACGGTTTCGGCTTCGCATCGGTGCTGACCGATCTGGGGTTGCCGCGCGATGCGCTGGTGTCGTCGCTGTTCGGCTTCAATGTCGGCGTTGAACTGGGGCAGCTGACCATTGTTGCCGTGTTCCTGCCGCTGGCCTTTGCGCTGCGCGGGACGCGGTTTTATTCCCGCGTGGTGTTTGCCGGCGGATCGGTCCTCGTCGCGCTGCTGGCGGCGATCTGGCTCGCAGAGCGCGCGCTCGATATCAAGTTGTTGTCGTAACCGATCTGCTGTTGCAGTTACCGCCGAGGATGCTGGAAAGTGTCGGCGGCAGCACCAGTACCAGATCCTCGCCACCAGCCCGCCGACGGCAATGCGGCCGTTCATCAAATCCATGACGCTGCGGGTTTCCAGCGCCGTGAGCAATACGACCGTACTGGCGACGGACAGCGCTAGGCCGCAGGCGGCTGCGATGGTGGTGATCAGGTTGATGCTATTGGGCGCGACGAAGGTTTCGGTAGAGCACTAAACCATCAACTGTATGTCTGGACCATGATTGGCCGGCCTGCGGCCGGTCAGCCGTGTGTTTCGCGACTGTCGCCGGGCGCTTGTTCCCGCCGGGTCATGCCGTAATCGCGGATCACGCCCGCAACGCGCAGGCGGTAATCGCGGAAAATGCCGTCGCGTCCGCTGGACTGCGCTGCGCGATGCTGCTCGAGTGCGCGCCAGCGTGCGACCGCGGCCTCGTCCCGGAACATCGAAAGTGAGAGGATTTTTCCGGGTTCGCTAAGGCTTTCGAAGCGCTCGACGGAAATGAAACCGTCTATCTGTTCCAGCAAGGGGCGCAGGCCGGCGGCAATATCCAGATATTCCTGTTTGCGGTCAGGTTCTGGCCACACTTCGAAGATGACCGCAATCACGGGCGATGTTTCCGTCAGAACGCAAAACGGCGCATGCCACCGTCCACCGGAATGACCGTGCCGGTTATAAAGCTGGACCGTGGCGAGGCGAGGAATACAGCCAGCGCGCCGATTTCCTCGGGCTCGCCGTAGCGGCCGACCGGGATCTCGTTTTGTTCTTCGTGCGCGCGGAATTCAGCTGAATACTTGCGGCGGATCTGCTCGCTCATGATGCGGCCGGGCGCGAGGCAGTTCACGGTGATGCCGTATTTGCCGACTTCGCGCGACAGGCCCTTGGACCAGCCGTGAATCGCGGCTTTCGCCGGCGTTGCGGCGAGCAGTGCATCGGGTTCCGATTTGCCTGACAGGTTGATCACGCGTCCCCATTTGTTTTTGATCATGTCGGGCAGCACGGCATGGGTGAGTTGACGCACGCGTACGAAGTTCAACATCATCACGCTTTCCCATTCTTCCTCGGGCGCATTGATCGGGATCGCCGGGCGGCTGCCGCCGGCGCTGTTGACGAGGATGTCGATGTGGCCGAGCGCGGCGCGCGCGGCATCCGCGAGTTTTTGTGGGGCACCGTCCTGCATGATGTCGATCTCGACGATTGCCGGTGCAATGCCGCCGGCAGCGGTGATTTCCTTTGCCAGTTCGTCGAGAAGGTTGCGGCGGCGCGCGGCGATGCAAAGTTTCACGCCTTCGGCAGCGAGCATTTTGGCAGTGCAGCGGCCGATGCCCTGGCTGGTGCCGGTGACAAGTGCGGTTTTGCCTTTGAGATTCAGTTCCATCGACGTTCTTCCTCGGTTATCCCTTGATCCAGGTCTTGAATGCAATCCACAGCTTGCGCGCCGGCGGCAGCGCCGTGCGGTGGGTCAGCACGCGGCAGCCGTCGGCGCGGATTTCGTCGAGCAGCGTGCGGTAAATCGCCGCCATGATAATGCCCGGCAGCTGCGATTTTCGGTCGGCTGCGGGCAACTTCGCGAATGCGGCATCATAGGTCGCCTGTGCGCGCTCGACCTGCCGTGTCATCAACTGGCGGAAGGCGTCGCCGGACTGGACGCTCGCGCTGACATGTACGATCTGCGAGGCTTCGATGCCCGCCGCGGCCAGTTCATCAAGCGGCAGATAGACGCGGTTGCGGCGCGCATCTTCACCGACGTCGCGGATGATATTGGTCAACTGGAAAGCCAGCCCGAGTTCCGCGGCGTACTCCAGCGTACGCGGATCGCTGTAGCCGAAGATGCGTGCCGACATCAGGCCGACTACGCCGGCGACGCGGTGGCAGTAGGTCTTCAGCGTATCGAAATCCGGGTAGCGGTTGTAATCGAGGTCCATGGCCATGCCGTCGATCACGGTCATCAGCAGATCTTCGGTGATGCCGAATTCCTGTACGACATCCGCCAGCGCCCGGGCGACCGGGTGTTGCGCCTTGCCAGTGTAAATTTTTGTGACTTCTTCGCGCCACCAGGCCAGTTTGGTGCGGGCGACGCCGGGATCGGTGCATTCATCGACCACGTCATCGACTTCACGGCAGTAGGCATACAGCGCGGTGATTGCGCGACGCCGTTCCGGCGGGAGGAACAGGAAGCTGTAATAAAAGCTTGAGCCGCTGCGCGAAGCCTTTTCCTGGCAGTATTGATGGGCGTCGATCATGACATCAGCGACCGGTACAGCATCAGCGGCCAGTCGGGTTTGGTCAGCACCGGGCGGTGGCGGAACACGTCGCCGCGCACCGCGGTGATTTTTTCAAGGATGCGGTCACCGCCGGCGATGATCATGCGCATTTCCAGTCCGATGCGGCCTTTCAGCACACGGCCCAGTGGTCGTCCTGAATACAGCAGTTCACGGGTGCGCCGCACTTCAAAATTCATCAGGTCCTGCCAGTTGCCGCCGGTGTCGCCGACAGCGATCTGTGCTTCGGTAACGCCGTGGCGCTGCAGGTCATTTTGCGGGAAATAGACACGGTCTTTTTGCCAGTCGATGGCGACATCCTGCCAGAAGTTGATCAGCTGCAGGCTGGTGCAGATCGCGTCGGAGTATTGCAGATTCCGTTCGGTCGCAGCGCCATAGAGGTAGAGCAGCAGCCGGCCCACCGGGTTGGCCGAGCGGCGGCAGTAATCCAGCACGCCCGCGTAATCGGCATAACGTTTGGTGGTGACGTCCTGGGCAAAGGCCGACAGCAGGTCGTGGAATAACTGGATCGGCAGCTTGTGTTCGCGAATCAGCGCGGCGAGATCGGCAAACCAGGGAATGCCCGGCGGCTCGTTGCGCTCAATACGTTCCAGTTCACGGCTGAAGGTGGCCAACAGGGCCAGCCGCTCGGCGTCGGGCAGATCGCCCTCGTCGGCAAAATCATCGGATTCGCGGGCAAAACGGTAGATCAGGGCGACGGGACGTCGCAGCCGAGGCGGTAGCAAAACGGAAGCAACCGGGAAATTTTCGTAATGGTCGACGGCCACGGGGTGCGGAAAAGAGAGTTCCATCAAGGGCTTGGCTTATTTTTCTGGGACAGATGCCAGCCTGGGGCCTTGCTTGAGAGCAATTATATTACAATCAAAGGGTTGCAAAAGGCGCCGGTATCGGCGCGAGCAGGCGTTAGCGGGCCCGGGCGCCGTTGTTGCAGCGCGAAAGTGGCGGAATTGGTAGACGCACCAGATTTAGGTTCTGGCGCCGAAAGGCGTGTGGGTTCGAGTCCCTCCTTTCGCACCAGGGCGCTACGGATAAACTCAACAGGGAATTTTTCGATGCAAGCGAATTTGGAAACGCTGGGTTCACTCCAGCGCAAGCTGAACATTACCGTGCCGATGGCTGATATCGATGTCGAGGTGGAGTCACGCCTCAAGCGGCTGACGCGTACCGTCAAGATTTCGGGATTCCGGCCCGGCAAAGTGCCGCTCAAGGTTGTAGTCCAGCAATTCGGTCCGCAGGTCCGTCAGGAAGTTTTGGGCGACACCCTACAGAAAAGCTTCGGTGATGCCGTTACACAACAGAACCTGCGTGTTGCCGGCTATCCGAAGTTCGATGCCGCTCCGCCGGTTGATGGCGCCAACGATTTCACTTACAGCGCGACTTTCGAGGTCTACCCGGAAGTTGTGCCAGGGGATATGGCAAAAGCCAGCCTGGCCCGCGCGACCCTGGAGATTTCGGAAGCGGAAATCGACAAGACGCTGGACATCATGCGCAAGCAGCGCGTGAGTTACGACGCGGTGGACCGTGCGGCGGAAAGCGGCGACCGGGTCACGATGGATTACGTCGGCACGATTGACGGTGTGGAATTTGCCGGCGGCAAGGCCGAAGACCAGAGCGTGGTGCTGGGTGATGGGCGTTTCCTGCCGGAGTTTGAAAAAAGCCTGCCCGGCATGAAGGCCGGCGACAGCAAGAAGTTCGACCTGAAGTTCCCGGACGACTATGCGGGCAAGGAAGTGGCGGGCAAGACCGCGGTGTTTGAGGTCAAGGTCAAGGCGGTAGCAGCGCCGAAGCTGCCGGCGATTGATGCCGAGTTTGCGAAGAGCCTCGGCGTTGAGGATGGCGATATTGCCAAGATGCGTGCGGAAGTCCGCGGCAATCTGGAGCGTGAGGTCAATGCGCGGCTGAAGGCGAAGACCAAGGAGCGCGTGATGGATGCGCTGCTGGAGGTGACCAAGATCGAGGTGCCGAAGGCGCTGGTGGAAATGGAAATTGAGCGTTTGCAGCAGATGGCGCGTCAGGACCTCGCTTCCCGCGGCATTCCGGTGAACGAAAACATTCCGCTGCCAGCGGATATTTTCGAGAAACAGGCGCAGCGCCGCGTCAGCCTCGGCCTGATTCTGGGTGAGGTAGTTCGCGGGCAGAACCTGCAGGCCAAGCCGGAGCAGGTGCGTGCTGCTGTAGAAGAGCAGGCGCAGAGTTATGAGCGTCCGGAAGAAGTGGTGAAATGGTTCTACCAATCGCCGGAGCGGTTGCGTGAAATCGAGGCCGTGGTGCTGGAAGAAAACGTGGTGACGTGGGCGCTGGCGACCGCCGAAGTCCAGGATGAAGCAGTAACGTTCGATGATCTGATGGGGAATGCCAAATGACCGGTTTCACTGAGCCGTACGCCATGCAGCAGCCGCAAGGGCTCGGCATGGTGCCGATGGTGATCGAGCAGAGCGGTCGCGGCGAGCGTGCCTATGACATCTACTCGCGCCTGCTGAAGGAGCGAGTGGTGTTTCTGGTCGGCCCGGTCAATGATGTGACCGCCAACCTGATCATTGCCCAGTTGCTGTTCCTCGAGTCCGAGAATCCGGACAAGGACATCTCGTTTTACATCAACTCGCCCGGCGGTTCGGTGACGGCCGGCATGGCGATTTACGACACCATGCAGTTCATCAAGCCGGACGTTTCGACGCTGTGCGTCGGCCAGGCGGCCAGCATGGGCGCGCTGCTGCTGACCGCGGGCGCCAAGGGCAAGCGTTTCTGCCTGCCTAACTCACGGGTGATGATTCACCAGCCGATGGGCGGATTCCAGGGCCAGGCCTCGGATATCGAGATCCATGCCAAGGAAATCCTCTACCTGAAAGCGAAACTCAACGCGATTCTCGCCAAACACTCGGGCAAGGACGTGGCGGATATCGAAAAAGACACCGATCGCGACAACTTCCTTTCTGCTGAGCAGGCGGTAAACTATGGTTTGGTCGACAAGGTTCTGAGCAGCCGGGGCGAAGTCGCTGCGGCCTGATAGGTCGGGCGGATCCGGGAATTAGATTCGGGAATTAGATTCGGGAATTAGATTCGGGAATTAATGAAGCGGCGGGTGGTCACATTCAAACAGTAGACAAAGGGTTGCTGGCATGACGGAAAAAGTGAGCGGTGAAAAGCTGTTGTACTGCTCGTTCTGCGGCAAGAGTCAGCATGAAGTGCGCAAGCTCATCGCAGGGCCGTCGGTGTTCATCTGTGACGAGTGCATCGAGCTTTGCAACGATATCATCCGCGAAGAAACCCAGGGTGGCGATGCCGCCAAGGGCGCCAAATCCGATCTGCCGGTGCCGCATGAAATCCGGGACATTCTCAATCAATATGTGATTGGTCAGGATGTTGCGAAGCGTATTCTTGCTGTCGCGGTGTACAACCACTACAAGCGGCTGCGCAACGTCGGCAAGACTGACGATGTCGAGCTGGCAAAGTCGAACATTCTGTTGGTCGGCCCGACCGGTTCGGGCAAGACGCTGCTGGCGCAGACGCTGGCGCGGCTGCTCAACGTGCCGTTCGTGATGGCCGATGCGACTACGCTGACCGAAGCCGGTTATGTCGGCGAAGACGTCGAAAACATCATCCAGAAGCTGCTGCAGAAATGTGACTACGATGTCGAGAAGGCGCAGCGCGGCATCGTCTATATCGACGAGATCGACAAGATTTCGCGCAAGTCGGACAACCCTTCGATTACCCGTGACGTATCGGGCGAGGGCGTGCAGCAGGCACTGCTCAAGCTGATCGAAGGCACCACGGCTTCGGTGCCCCCGCAGGGCGGCCGCAAGCATCCGAACCAGGAATTTGTCCAGGTCGATACCACCAATATCCTGTTCATCTGTGGCGGCGCATTCGACGGCCTCGACAAGGTGATCCGGGCGCGCTCCGAGAAGAGCGGCATCGGTTTCGGCGCGGATGTGCGCAGCAAGGACAATCGCCGCGACATCGCCAAGGTGCTGCGCGACTGCCAGCCGGAAGACCTGATCAAGTTCGGCCTGATTCCGGAATTCGTCGGCCGTCTGCCGGTGGTGGCCACGCTCGCCGAGCTGGACGAAGTTGCACTGATTGAAATCCTGACGCAGCCGAAAAACGCGCTGCTCAAGCAGTTCCAGAAAATGTTCAGCATGGAAGGCGTTGAGCTGGAAGTGCGTGAGGCTGCACTGAAAGCGATTTCCCGCAAGGCGCTGGAACGCAAGACCGGCGCGCGCGGCCTGCGCTCGATTCTCGAGCACACGCTGCTGAATACGATGTTCGACCTGCCTTCGATGGAGAACGTCGTCAAGGTTGTGGTCGACGAAGGCACCATCACCAGCGACGCAGCGCCGTTGCTCATCTACTCGGACCAGCCCAAAGTTGCCGGATCATCCGTCTGACCGGAAGCGGGTGCTCCAGGCCCGCACAGCAATTCTGATATCCGGCAAGAACGGCATGGGCGCGGTTGCCCCGCTTTCGTGGGATGATTTGTGCGTGGCGCTTGATTTGCCTGTTCATGCCCCAAACTCCAATTATGTTGAAACTCTCAGGTGACCCCGATGAATGGCCAAATCAGTAATGAAAACAGCAAGTTGGAAATGCCGTTGCTCCCCTTGAGGGATGTCGTGGTGTTCCCGCACATGGTCATTCCCCTGTTTGTGGGACGGCCGAAGTCGATTAAAGCCCTGGAAACCGCGATGGAAGCGGGTAAAAGCATCGTGCTGGTGGCGCAGAAATCCGCCGCCAAGGACGAGCCCTCGCCCGAAGATCTGTATGACGTCGGCAGTATTGCCAACATCCTGCAGATGCTGAAACTGCCGGATGGCACCGTGAAGGTGCTGGTCGAAGGCAGCCAGCGTGCACGTATTCACAGCATCGAAGACGTCAAAACGCACTTCACCGTGCAGGTGACGCCGATTGCCAGCGAGCCGGACACGGACAGCGAAACCGAAGCCATGCGGCGGACGATGATCCAGCAGTTCGACCAGTACGTGAAGCTGAACAAAAAGATTCCGCCGGAAATCCTGACCTCTCTTGCTGGTATCGACGAAGCGGGCCGTCTGGCGGATACCATCGCTGCACACCTGCCGCTCAAACTGGAGCAGAAGCAGGAAGTGCTGGAGATGACCAGCGTCAAGCAGCGCCTGGAACACCTGCTGAAGGTGGTTGAGGGCGAACTCGACATCCTGCAGGTCGAGAAGCGCATCCGCGGCCGCGTCAAGCGCCAGATGGAGAAAAGCCAGCGCGAGTATTACCTGAACGAGCAGGTGAAGGCGATCCAGAAAGAACTCGGCGAGACCGAGGAAGGCGCGGACATCGACGAGATCGAGAAAAAGATCCGCGGTGCGCGCATGCCCAAGGACGCGCGCAAGAAGGCCGATGCCGAACTGAAAAAGCTCAAGCTGATGTCGCCGATGTCGGCCGAAGCCACCGTCGTGCGCAATTACATCGATGCGCTGATCGGTCTGCCGTGGCGCAAGAAGAGCAAGATCAGCACCGATCTCAAGCTGGCCGAGAAGGTGCTGGACGAGGACCACTACGGTCTCGAGAAGATCAAGGAACGCATCGTCGAGTACCTGGCCGTGCAGCAGCGCGTCGACAAGCTGAAGGCGCCGATCCTGTGTCTGGTTGGTGCCCCCGGCGTCGGCAAAACTTCGCTCGGTCAGTCAATTGCGCGCGCGACCAACCGCAAGTTCATCCGCATGTCGCTGGGCGGCGTGCGCGACGAGGCCGAGATTCGCGGCCATCGCCGGACTTACATCGGTTCGATGCCCGGCAAGATCCTCCAGAACATGGCCAAGGTGGGTGTTCGTAACCCCTTGTTTTTGCTTGATGAAGTGGACAAGATGGGGATGGACTTCCGGGGTGATCCGGCGTCCGCACTGCTCGAAGTCCTCGATCCCGAGCAGAACAACACCTTCGTCGACCACTATGTCGAGGTCGAATACGACCTGTCCGACGTGATGTTTGTTGCGACGGCCAACACGCTGAACATTCCGCCGGCGCTGCTCGACCGGATGGAGATCATTCGTCTGTCGGGTTACACCGAGGATGAAAAGGTTCACATCGCCGAGAATCACCTGTTGCCCAAGACCATGGAAAACCATGGCCTTAAAGGCGAGGAGCTGGTGGTGTCGGACAGCGCGCTGCGCGACATCGTGCGTTATTACACGCGCGAGGCCGGCGTGCGCAGTCTCGACCGTGAGGTGTCCAAGATTTGCCGCAAGGTGGTCAAGGAGCTGGTCAGCGGCGGCAAGGAACGCAAGATCACGGTGAATGCGCGCAACCTCGACAAGTATCTCGGTGTGCGGCGTTACTCCTTTGGCATCGCCGAGAAGAAAAACCAGATCGGCCAGGTCAATGGCCTGGCGTGGACCGAAGTCGGCGGCGAACTGCTGTCGATCGAAGCGGCAACCATGGTCGGCAAGGGCAAGATGACGACCACCGGCAAACTCGGTGAGGTCATGCAGGAATCGGTGCAGGCGGCGATGTCGGTGGTGCGTGCGCGTTCACAGCGCCTGGGCATCCACCCGGACTTTTACCAGAAGAACGACATCCACATCCATTTGCCGGAAGGCGCGACGCCGAAGGACGGCCCCAGCGCAGGTATCGGCCTGTGCACGGCCATGGTGTCGGTGCTGACGGGCATTCCGGTGCGTGCTGATGTGGCGATGACCGGCGAGATTACGCTGCGCGGTGAAGTGCTGCCGATCGGCGGTCTGAAGGAGAAGCTGCTGGCGGCGCATCGCGGCGGCATCAAGACCGTGCTGATTCCGGAAGAGAACGTGAAGGACCTGAAAGAAATTCCGGACAATGTGAAGAACAAGCTCGATATCCATCCGGTGAAATGGATCGATCAGGTGCTGGAACTGGCGCTGGAACGCAAGCCCGAGGCATTGCCGGATGAGGCCGCAGTACCGGTTCCGCCCGCAGGCGAAGGTGCGACGCCGACGGCAATCAAGCACTGAGCCTGTAAAGCTGGAAATCGGGGCCGGATTGGGCTACAATCCGGCCCTTTGTTTCGCAGGCGATTGTCTTTACGACTGCGGACAGGTGTGGAGATGCCGGGTGCTTAGCTCAGCTGGTAGAGCGTCGCCCTTACAAGGCGAATGTCGGCGGTTCGATCCCGTCAGCACCCACCAGCAATACAGCAGGACGGAATCAGGTAACACGGTTACAGCAGCAAATGGAGTGGTAGTTCAGTTGGTTAGAATACCGGCCTGTCACGCCGGGGGTCGCGGGTTCGAGTCCCGTCCACTCCGCCAACATTAGAAAAAAAGGCGAACCTGGTTCGCCTTTTTTGTTATCCGCAGATAAAAACGGATTCTGGAGAGAGCGATGTACGATTTCGTATACAAGAACAAACGTGTGATGCAGGTCATCCTGGCGCTGATCGTGCTGCCGTTTGCGTTCTTCGGTATCGATTCCTACTTCAAGGCCGGCAGCGGCGGCGACAGCGTTGCCGTGGTCGGCGACTACAAGATCACCCAGGGCGAGTTCACGCAGTCCTTGCGCGAGCGCCAGGAAGCGCTTCAGCGCATGGCCGGAGGCCGCGTTGATCCGGCGATGCTCGACAGCAACGAGCTGCGTTTTTCGGTGATCGACAATCTGGTGCAGCAGCGGCTGATGTTCGAACGTGCCGCGCGCGCCGGGCTGGTCATTACCGACCGCCAGATCCAGGAGCTCGTCGCCGGCGTGGACGCGTTCAAGGTCGATGGCAAGTTTTCGTACGAGCGTTATGAAGAGCTGCTGAAAGCGCAGGGCATGACACCGCTGATTTTCGAACAGCGAGTGCGTCAGGACCTGATCACTGAA
>Ga0114980_10002330_pt1 | contig 13457 bp, 7 predicted proteins | sample S_140806_EF_Meta_FD_87018 | JGI IMG/M metagenome (GOLD analysis project Ga0114980, IMG submission 87018) | Freshwater microbial communities from Lake Simoncouche, Canada to study carbon cycling - S_140806_EF_MetaG | ecosystem: Environmental > Aquatic > Freshwater > Lake | place: Lake...
AAATATCTTTCGTTCTATTTAAAAAACAGAGGTGACCATAAACATCTGATGTCCATAAATTACCTTGTGCATCTTCTCTAATTTCTTGAATCCACCCGTTGGCGCGTGATTGTGAATTTTTAATGTCATGATTGTACTGCTTAAATTCATAGCCATCAAAACGATTGATACCCGACTCTGTTCCTACCCATATATATCCTAATTTATCTTGATAAATGACCCTTGCTGAACTTTGAGATAAACCTTCTTTGACGGAATAAGTTTCAAAAATAAAATCAGACACTTTTTGCGCGTTCGCATTAAAAGAAAAAGTGGCATTCATTATTAAAAATAATGTGGCAAAGATTGTTCTTTTAAATTGATGTTGTTTAAGCTTCATTCTTTTATGGGTGGTTGGGTTATTGGTGTTTTATGACTACTAGTGTGATATCATCTGGATTATGATTGCCGGATAACCAAGCATCTGCTTCAATCATTAATTGATCAATTACTTCTTGTGCAGTTTTGTTGCCATAAGTAGTAATTAAGTCCTGCAGTTTTTGATAATCAAATAAATCACCAGTTAAATTTGGTGCTTCTGGTAAACCATCAGATATAATCACCAAAATATCACCTGAATTAAATGAAGTACTTGTTTGGTCAAAATGAACATCATTAAAGCTACCCAATGGCACGCCTGATAATTGTATCTCCTCGGTAGTATTGGATGCTGCCCTATATATAAAGTATGGAGGCATACCCGCCGAACTTAAAGTAATTTGATTGTCTTTAACCAAGGCGATATTTAAACTCATTCTTAAAATACCCAAATCCACTTTTTTAACGACACGGTTTAACTCGTGTAACATGTCCTTTGGACTCATTTGAGGTAAGCCAATAATACCCGCTTTTGTAATTGAAACCAACATACCAGATGGTGTCCCATGTCCAGTAGCATCACCACAAATTGCATATAATGAGCCATCCGGTTGTTCAAAAAAGTCATAATAATCTCCGCCTACTTCGGTAGACGTTCTTAAGTAGCCCGCGATATCTAAGTTTTTAATGTCAGGTAATGTTTTAGGCAATAACCTATTTTGCAAATCCTTCGCAGCAGCTAACTCAGAATTCTTACGTTCATTCTCCGCTTTTAAGAATGATTTTTTTGATTGATACTTTCCGAATTGTATGAAACATAAAATAAGTGTCAATAAATACAATCCATAAGCCCAAAAAGTGCGGTACCATGGTGGACTTATTTTAAATTCGACAATTCCATCCTCGGAAACTTCGCCACTGGCATCCTTCGCTCTTACATGAAATTTGTAATTGCCTTCCTTTAAGTTCGTATATTCTTTTTTGAAATCAGAAACAAAACTTGACCATGTACTATCCTGCCCTTCCAACCAATAACTAAAAGTAGTTTTTGATTCATTGCCAAACACAGGATAAGCAACTTCGAACATTAGGTTATTTTTACTATAAGGCAATTTGCCTAATGCTAATGGTGCTTTTTGACCATTGGCATAAATAGCCCTGATTAATGCTTTATAATTTTGATGTTTTTCTTTTATGGCCAACTCAGGGAAATAGCGATACAACTTTTCATCCTGAGATCCCATCCACAATACCTCATTGTCTCCAACACCTTCTGCGAATATTCCTGGACTTAGCTCACTTAAATCCACTTTATAAAATGGATATTGTTGAAATGTAAAACCTTTAATAAAATCAAAATGTGTTTTATATAGTCCAGATTGGGTAACCATCCATCCATTTTTCGAATCTGTATTATAAGTATAAAACCAGTATGCTTTATTGACAAAACTATCAATAGAGAAGCCAGTATAAATTAATTTATTTTTTACCAGGTCAAGTTTATAAAAATGATTTAATGAATCAGTATATAAATTAATGTCGCCATTAACTGTTCGCATTCCTAATCTTTTTAATGTAGTAAACGCAGTGTCCATTCCTAATTTGACATAATTTCCTTGCCCTTCAAAATTATACTCATATTTATACAAGCCATTTCTTGTTTGTAACACAATTTGACCAGGTGCTTCTTCTACAAGATAACCGCATGGTATGGTATCTTTATTAGTTAGCACAAGCTGCTTCCATTGGCCATTTTTATATTGATGTGCTAATAAGCCAACAGCCGAGTTTGATGAGAATATAATACTTGGGTTTAATTTTGATCGAATAGTAGTTCCAGATCTGTAAATCGGGCTTATAATTTTTGTAACTCTATTTTTTGTTGTTTTAATGGTATAATTATTCGTAGTTATTATTTGATCATCAAATTTTAAAATATCATCTCCCAGCTCGTTCACATTATTTTTTTCAAAAACAGATTGTTCATTTAAATTTTTCTTAGGAACAAAATCATATAAATCTTTGTTTGTTTTTACATACAACTTGCCGTCTATTCTTTTGATTGCATCTACAAAACCATGTAGTTTATTCATGGTTGAAAAATAAGTCATGCTTGTGTCAAAGCTTGCTCTAAAAATATTATCACTCGTGCCCCAAACATCTCCTACGCGATCCTGCATTGTAGAAGTAACATAATCAAAATTAAGTCCATTAGAGATGTTGAGTATTGACCTAATTTGTAATTGCTCATCTATGAATAGCAAACCACCCTTGGTAGTAGAAATAGGAATAATATTATTTCTTAACTTCTTACCCCCAGTATAGGATTCATTGACTTTCAAAAAATTATCAAGCTCATCCGATTTTGCTTTTTGCAATGAGCCAACTTTTTTTAAATACCAAACGCCATTCGTTCTTGACACTAATAAATTATCGCCATTTTCCAAATCGTATTGTTCATCAATTCTGTTTTGCGCAAAAATTTCTTTGGTAGAAGGTATCAATTTAAAAACACCATCTGTTAATTTAAAAAGTCCTTCGCCCCAAATTCGCAAAAATGCACCGGTTTTATTAAATTTTGCCGTGTGCAGAATTGAACTAAAGTGCTGTACTTTAATCAACTTTTTGTACTTATATAAGTAAACTGATTTTTCAGATTGAAATATAACAGTATCATTAATAATGCCCGCAGACCAAAGTGTTGAATTTACTTGGTCCTTTTTTGGCAAATTTGCAGACAGGGATTTGAAAATACTCTCGCCAAATTCATTTTTTTCAATATATCCAAATTCACCCCCAATAATGGTATAAATGGTGTTTTTTGAATCCATGAGTAATGACCTTGTCAATCCCATTTTTGGTAAGCCCTCATTGTTAAATACTCTTCTAATTTTTTGCCCATCATACACCAATACCCCATCATACGTATTACCAATATATATGACGCCTTCTGGATCCTGCAACAAAGACCAGTTACCCGAAATCGAATTTAAAAATGACCTACTATAATTCGTTACAAAAAAATTACCAGTTTCAATTTTTTGTGCTTCTGCAAAAATATTTAGCAGTATAAAAAGTAGCACAAATATATATTTGTTTATGCTCGACTTTTTAATGCTAGGTTGATTAAGGGCAGTTTGTATTTTCATCATCAAAAGATAGTTTTAATTATCGGTAACCATTAGTTAAATTTAATATACTTTGTAAAGTAAAAATTTACATTGGTATCATTTTGCTACTTATTATACCTGGTAAATTTTTCTGTACGTCCAATAATTGAAATTCCAATATAACCTCGCACATTGAGTGTTTGCTTGTCCTCGCTTAACCACATTTTACAACTATAGGTAGATCCTCCTTCTGGATCATAAATTTTACCATCAATATATTGATTATCAGACCAAGTGAAATTCGAAAACAAATTCAACCCCTTCACTTCCCTATTTCTTAAGCTGACCTCTTTATTGTAAATATCCTTGCGTTCGGTTTGTACCCATATTAATTTACCAAACAATTTATTTCCTTGCATATAGGTTTCCACCACCCCTTTTTTACTAGGTGACAACCATTTGCCTAAATAGTCCTTTTGGGCATTTACAATGTTCGATAAAGTCAAAAATAAGAAGAGGGATAAGAATAGCTTTTTCAATGGAGGCATAATTTTAATGAATGTAAAAAATTTGAAGTCATTAAATTACTTTGTTTTTTTTAATAATGTGTTATCTGAATATAACTTTTTCCGTCTTTCAAAAATAGGCTAGGTAACAAATGATACATAACTATATGGAAGATTGATTGTTCCCTTTTGCTAATAGGGAACAGATATCACTAAAATTGGTAAAAAAAGGGGATACAATAAGTTAGTATGTAATTGATTATATTGCAATACCCGCAGGTTGCTTATGAAAAAAAGATACCAAGTACTTACTGTTTTGTCCATTTTATCCATGATTACTTTTTTGGATAGAATTGCTTTGTCATCGGCAAGCTCGAGTATCATGAGTGAATTAAATATTTCCACCGTGCAATGGGGTTGGATTTTAGGGATGTTTACCATTGCATATGCGGCATTCGAAATCCCCACTGGATGGCTAGGTGATAAATTTGGTGGCAAAAAGATACTGATTAGGGTGGTGTTGTGGTGGTCACTTTTCACCATTTTAACGGGTTTTGCCAATGGATTTATTATGTTACTATTGGTTCGTTTCCTATTTGGGATGGGTGAAGCGGGGGCTTACCCTAACACCTCTATAGTATTGGCAAAATATTTTCCGGTTTTAGAACGGGGCCGAGCACAAGCAACCATTTGGGGGGCTTCCCGTTTAGGGGCGGCTTTAACCCCTTTTATTGTACTTCCAATTCAGCAAAAATATAGCTGGAACATGTCCTTTTACATTTTGGGAGCCGTTGGGGTAGTTTGGACCCTATTTTGGGTATTTTGGCATAAGGAGGATCCGAAAGATTGTAAGGATATGTCCAAAGAAGAACTAAAATTCATCATCGATAACCGCGAACTGCCTTTGCAGGGTGAAACCACTAAAACTTCGTACTGGAGCGGGTTTAAGTCAAAAAATTTGTGGTTTTTACTGGCCATGTACTTTTGTTATGCAATTGGTGCCTACTTTTTTCAAAGTTGGTTCCATACCTACCTGGAAAAGGGGCGACATATCCCAAAAAATGAGCTTATTTGGGCTTCGTCCGTGCCTTATTTACTGGCTGCAATAGGTTGTTTTACAGGGGGTTGGATCAGTGACAAAGCTTGTTTACGATGGGGTAAAAAATGGGGCCGTCGCATTGTACCCATGGTGGGTTTGTTTGTGGCCGGTATCTGTATCATTACCGCCTCCCTAGTCAGTGATAACTTATTGGCAATCATTTATTTAGGTATCGGCATGGCCTTTATGGATGTAACAGCTCCCGTGGCTTGGGCTGTCGCCATGGATATGGGGGGCACCAAAAGTGGGGCCATCTCTGGGACCATGAATACCGCAGGGTTAACTGGGGCTTATATAAGCACCGTATTTTTTGGTTACCTCGCATCTTCCTATGGCTATTATTTACCTGTACTTTATATCGGAATTATGGTTTTATTGGGGTCGTTTATTTGGCTTAAGATAGACGCTACGAAAAAGATACAATTCAAGGCAATTACGAAATAGTTCTGCTTTCTTTTTTTAAGCAAATGCCCTATCTTTAAAACACGATATTGCTAGTCAAAAAATTCAGTGAGTTTTCGCTTTAAAACAAGGAGCACATTTACCAAAACGATAAGTGATGGAATCTTACAATAAAAAATTAAAAAATATGAAAAGAAGATCTTTTGTAAAAAATTCAGTGATCTCCACTGCAAGTCTATTAATCACCAAAGATATGTTTAGCTTTAAAAAAGGACCCGTGTATGGTCACAACGAAATGACTTTCCGTTTGGATACCAAATGGGGTGCACTTAATCCTGAAAAAACACCCGTGAATGATTGTCATGAAATGATACAAGACTCCAAAGGTCGTATTGTGTTATTAACGAATGAGACAAAAAATAATATTATTATTTATAATAAAAGTGGTCGATTAATTGACAGCTGGGGAAGTGAATTTCCTGGCGCACACGGTTTAACATTACAACAAAACGGTAAAGAAGATTTTTTATTTATTACGGACACGAATAAGCATCAGGTATATAAAACTACCATCGACGGTAAAATATTATTGACCATTGATCCTCCTCAGGATTTACCAGCTTACAAAAATAACAATAAGGCATTTGTTCCAACCGAAACAACCGTTTTACCCAATGGTGATTTTTATATTGCTGATGGTTATGGCGCACAACATGTTTTACATTACGATGAAAATGGAAAATTGAAAAATTCTTTTGGTGGCAGAGGAACAAAAGATGAAAATTTAGATAACGCCCATGGTATAACTGTTGATACAAGAACAGGCACCACCACTTTAATTGTTACTGACAGAAATAAAAATTGTTTCAAAAGGTTTTCATTAGATGGAAAGCTGATGGAAATTATTCAGTTACCAGGCGCGGGTGTTTGTAGACCTGTAATCAAAGGTGATTATTTATATGCAGCAGTATTAAGATCTCCTATGTCTGTTGAGAAATCTGGATTTGTTACCATTTTAAACAAAGAAAATAAAGTGGTTTCTAATATTGGCGGTACAGAACCAATTTATGAAAATGGCAAATTAAAAACTATGGCACAGGCAGATAAAATATTTGCGCATCCACACGATGTATGTGTTGATGATGAAGGAAGCATTTATGTGGCACAATGGGCTTCAGGAAAAGTATATCCTTATAAATTAACACGTGTTTAATTTTATAAATAATTTGTTGAAATAATCTTGATATTGAATATGAAAAAATACATCAGCTTTGGGGCAATAGTTTTGGTGGTGATTGGGCTTATTTATGGCATTGTATATATTGCCGATGGCAAAAAGGGCGGCCGCTCAAAAGCAATATCCTACAACCGAGACATTCGTCCTATTTTATCAGACAAATGTTTTGCATGTCACGGTCCAGATGTAAATAAAGTAAAAGCAGGATTAAGATTGGATCTTCCATCAAGAGCATTCGCTGAACTTGAAAAAAACAAAGGACATTATGCCATTGTTCCTGGATTCCCTGAAAAAAGCGAGCTAATAACACGCATTGAATCTAATGATCCAAAAATAATGATGCCCCTTCCAGAAAGCCATCTTACAAAATTATCAAAAGAAGAAATTGCATTATTTAAAAGATGGATTCAAGAAGGCGCAAAATATGAAAAGCATTGGGCCTTTGTTGCACCGGCAAAAGCAACATTGCCTGAAGTGGATCATACGAAGTGGGTGCGTAATGAAATTGATAATTTCATTTTAGAAAAAATGGAAGCAGAAGGATTTGATCCAAATGAGGAGGCGCCTCGTGATGCATTAATAAAAAGAGCCTTTGCTGATGTAATTGGCTTACCTCCTAGTTATGAAGCATTGAATAAATGGAGAAACAATGCAGACGAAAATTGGTACGCTAAAATGTTAGATGAACTATTACAAAAACCAGCTTATGGTGAAAAAATGGCCATCCAATGGTTGGACTTAGCAAGATACTCTGATTCTTACGGATTTCAGGATGATGAGATTCGTTCACAATGGCCATGGCGCGACTGGGTAATTAATTCATTTAATAAAAACATGCATTATGATGAATTTTTAACCAACCAAATTGCGGGCGACTTACTACCGAATGCAACCAAAGCTAATATTTTAGCAACGGCCTTTTTTAGAAATCATAAGTACACAGAAGAAGGAGGAATTATTGAAGAAGAATATCGTGTATCCTATAATATTGATAAAACAAGAACTTATGGTAAAGCGGTTTTAGGCGTTACCATTGAGTGCGCACAATGTCATGATCACAAATACGATCCATTTTCCAATAAAGATTATTATCAGCTGTATGCTTTCTTTAATGAGAGTAAAGAAAAAGGATTTGAAGGAGATGTAGGACAATCAACCAAAGCAAAAAATCCAAAATTATATATTAGCAAGGAAGAGCGTAGTAATTTTTTGAATTTTGTCAATACAGTGGATACAGGTATGATTGAAGTTTCCGTAATGGGTGATTGGAAGGCAGGCGATACGGTAAAACCAAGACCCACATATATTTTAAGTCGAGGTAGTTATGATGCACCAACAAATATTTTAGTACGACCTACCGCACTAGAATCGATCATGCCATATGATAGTACAAAGTATGGTAGTAATCGTTTGGGTTTAGCAAAATGGACGACCAATAAAAAAAATCCATTAACAGCACGTGTATTTGTGAATTTTATTTGGCAGGATATGTTTGGAAGAGGGCTTGTAAAAACTTCGGGCGATTTTGGTTTGCAAGGGGAATTACCTACACATCCAGAATTACTAGACTGGTTGGCTGTTGATTTCATGGAACACAATTGGGATATTAAATATTTAGTTAAAAAAATACTAAGTAGTAATACCTACAAACAATCTAACATCATAAGCAAAAAGCAATTGGAACAAGATCCAGAAAATTTAACATACTCAAGATCGCCTAGAATGAGATTTAAGGCAGAGATTGTACGTGATTATATTTTAAGTTCAAGTGGTTTATTGAATACAAAGATTGGTGGGCCAAGTGTAAAGCCATATCAACCTAAAGGAGTTTGGGAAAGTTCTACTTCAGGTCGTGGTAGTTTAGCTAGTTACAAACAGGATCATGGTTCTGATATTTATAGAAGAGGCTTATATACTTTTATTAAGTTGACTGCCCCGCCGCCAAGCATGATGATATTTGATGCGAGTAATAGAGACCAATGCGAGGCGAAAAGATCAAGTACCAATACGCCACTACAAGCCTTAACCATGCTTAACGATCCTACCATATTAGAAGCTGCTAGGGTATTAGGTGAAAATACTGCGTTAAGTAAAAAATCATTAGACGAAAAAATTGATCAGGCATTTGAAACGATTGTAATTAGAAAACCCACGAAATTTGAGCGTGAAAAATTAATTGCTTACTGCGAAAAACAAGTTGCTTTTTTTAATACAAAACCTGCTGTTGCAGCCGCGGCTTTAAAAGTGGGTGAATTTGAACATCCAAAACAAAAATACAATTCATCGGAAGCAGCCGCTTTAATGAAAACTATTTTAATCATGTATAATTTAGAAGAAACAATAACAAAATCATAAAATATTATGAACGAATTTTTAGAACATGGATTAAATCAAAACAGGCGTAAATTTTTATCCAAAATGAGTTTGGGCCTGGGTGGGTTAGCATTGGGTTCATTAATGGCACCCGGTTTATTTAATGCTAACACTGAAGATGAACTTTTTGCAAACGTATTACCACATTTCGCACCCAAAGCAAAACGAATTATTTATTTATTTCAAAATGGAGCGCCATCGCAATTAGATTTATTTGATTACAAGCCATTATTGCAAACAATGCATGGCGAGGAATTACCAGCAAGTATTCGTAATGGCCAACGCTTAACAGGAATGACTGCGAATCAAGCAAAATTTCCATTAGCGGGAACTAAGTTTAAATTTTCGCAACATGGTAGCAATGGTGCCTGGTTTAGTGAAACCTTACCACATCTTTCTAAAATGGCGGATGATATGTGTATTGTTAAAACAATTTATACAGAAGCAATTAACCACGATCCCGCGCTTACTTTTTTTCAAACAGGTTCACAGGTGGGTAACAGACCAAGTATGGGATCCTGGATTAGTTATGGTTTGGGAAGTGAAAATAAAAACTTGCCAGCGTTTTGTGTATTATTGAGTAAAGGCAAGGGAAATGGACAAGGTGTATATTCAAAATTATGGAACAACGGATTTTTAGATTCCATACATCAAGGCGTTCAGTTTAGCAGTGGCGAAGAACCCGTTAAATATTTAACTGACCCTGAATTTATCAAACGTGGAGATAAGCGCGAAATTTTAGATGAGATATCAGCGTTAAACCAAGAATCATATAAAGAAATTGGCGACCCAGAAATTGTAACTAAAATTCAACAATACGAATTATCCTACCGTATGCAAATGGCGGTACCGGAAATAACTTCATTGCAAAATGAACCAGAGTCCATTGTAAAAATGTATGGGCCTGAATGTTTGGTGCCAGGTACTTATGCAGCAAACTGTTTATTGGCAAGAAAACTTTCAGAAAATGGAGTACGCTTTGTTCAATTATATCACCAAGGATGGGATACCCATGGTAACTTACCTGCTGAATTAGAAGGACAGTGCAAGGATATTGACCAATCATCAGCGGCCTTGATTCAGGATCTAAAACAAAGAGGTTTGTTAGATGAAACCTTAGTAATATGGGGTGGCGAGTTTGGCAGAACCAACTATTGTCAAGGTGCATTAACCAAGGATAACTATGGCCGTGATCATCATCCAAAATGTTTTACTATTTGGATGGCAGGTGGCGGAGTTAAACCAGGTGTACACGGCGAAACAGACGATTTTGGATATAATATTAATTCATTACCGGTGCATGTACATGACTTCCATGCAACCATAATGCATTTAATGGGTATCAAACATGAAGAATTTACCTACAAACATTTGGGAAGAAGATATCGTTTAACCGATGTTTCTGGAAATGTGATCAATGATTTAATTAGTTAGTAATGAATTTGAAAAAATGGACTGGTTTTGTAAATAATGCACTTTGGGTACTCAATCCCTTTTTAATATTGATTGCATTTTTTAACGAGAAATTAAAATTGGGGATGTATTTGGAATGGTTTGGAAAAATGCACCCCTTGTTTTTACATTTTCCAATTGTACTTGGTATTTTGCTTGGTATCTATTACTTAGTTGATAAAAAAGGCAGTGTAGTTAGTAATACACTACATCCTATTTTAGTAGGTAATGCTTTTTTAGCAAGTATCGTAGCCATCTTAGGTATTTTTTTATCCAAACAAGATAGTTATGATGATGCATTAATTTTTGCGCATCAATGGGGTGGAATTGCAATAGCGATGATCGGTTGGGCTTTAATTTACTTGCAACAATACAATCAGCGTTTTAAAAGCAGCTATATTTTACGTGTTGAATTTGCAATGGTTTACTTATTAGTGATCATTATTTTCACACATAAAGGAGCGCAACTTACCCATGGTGCGAGTGTAATCAGTTTCCCTCAAAAAGAAGGGGCTTCCGAAAATACACAAACAATAAAAGTGGTCACTGATTCTAATGCAACATTATATGTAAGAGCTGTGGCACCAATTTTGCAACAAAAATGTGTTAGCTGTCATGGTGCAGATAAAGTAAAAGGAGAATTATTACTGAATACGCCTGAAAATATACAGAAGGGAGGTAAGAGTGGAAATATTCTTACTGCAGATAAGGATAAGGAAGCCATGTTATTTGAAAGAATTCATTTAGATATTACGCATAAAAAACACATGCCGCCAGATGGAAAAGTGCAATTAACCACTGAGGAAGTAGCTATTTTAAGCAGGTGGATTAAAGCCGGTGGTGATTTTAAGATAAAGATGAACGAATTAGCAAAAACAGACAGTTTGTTTTTATTGGCTAATAAATATACGCCAGCAAATAACACGAAAGTAGAAGTGAAAACAGGCCTGCCAGATTTAGCGGAATACAATTCAAATTATTGTACGGTTAATTACTTATATCATGGTAGTGATGCAATTGATGTTAACTTTTTTCAAGGCAGCTTTTACAGTAGGGAAGTGTTAAAAAAATTAGAAAAACTGCAGGATCAAGTGGTACGTTTAAATATGCAAGGCATGCCATTAACCAATGAAGATGTGAGTATCATCAGCCAATTTAATAATGTAGAAAATATTAATTTAAACTATACCAATCTTGATTTAAAAACAATAGAACCGCTAAAACAACTGAAAAAATTAAAGTTGTTATCAATTTGCGGTTTAAAATTTACCGAAAGTGAATTAACCAATTTTTTAAAGGGAAGTACTATTGCAAATATTAATATTTGGTCAAGTGTCATTGGTAAAACACAGTTAGAAAAGATTACTGCAGGTTATCCAAAAACCAAATTTACCATTGGTGATAATTTAGAATCCCAGGTGCTGAAAATAAATCCTCCCACGATTGATCAAGACTCATCTATTATTTCAAAATTTTTAGATGTAAAAATGAAGCATATGTTGAATGGGGTTACGATTCGTTATACATTGAACGGCGTGGATCCAGATAGTTTAACGAGCCCTATTTATAAAAATACATTACGCCTTACGCGAAATACCAATTTAAAAATTAAAGTATTCAAGCCAGGTTGGATTAGCAGTGATATTATACAACGCAATTTTTATAAGTCAGAAATTCGCCCTGATTCAATTTATTTGATTTCATCACCAGATCAAAAGTATTTGGGTGATGGTGCTAAAACCCTGGTGGATCTGGAACTAGGCGGTTCCAATTTTACAAATAAAAAATGGTTGGGTTATAAAGATACCACCATGAAGTTCATGGTTAATTTTAATCAACCGCGTGTTTTACATCAAGCTTTTTTAAATAGCTTGATTGATGTTGGTTCCTACGTTTTCCCAATTGTTTCTATTTCAGTAGAAGGTAGTAATGATGGAATTAAGTTTACAAAAATTACAGAAACAAAGTTTCCTTACGAGTTAACGCAAAAAGATGTGATGAAGGACATCAAAACATTTACGGTTGATTTTCCTAACAATACTTCCTTCAAGCATTATAGATTTACAGTTTTAAATGTAAAAAAATTACCGGTATGGCATCCTGGAAAAGGAACAACTGCCTGGATATTTGTGGATGAGTTATTCTTAAACTAGTTGGTATTTAAAATATGCCTAAAAAAACGCCCCGATAATTCGGGGCGTTTTTTTTATTCTATCACAAACCATTTATACGTATCTGGTGGAATGGTAAATGTAAAATCAATGCTGTAATCACGACTTAAATTATATTGATTAGCGCGTCCATTGGGATCTGTAATTTTAACTTTTTGCATTAGGCCAGTATAATAAAGCGGCAGCTTAATTGTTTTAGTCATCACTTCCTTAGTTGGATTAAATAGCATCATAAAACCTTTTTGTCCCGTAAAAGGACTTACATGCATCCAGCCATCCCAATCACGACCATCTGCACGTCGTAATTGAACAATGTCGGCATTTAAAATATCTCTATACTTTTTATACCAATCAATTGTTTTAGCAACAACTAGTCTGGTTGATTCAGTATCATACAAGCGCGGCCCTCTGTAACAAGCCTGAACCCCAGCGCCATAATATTGCATCATTAATTGTTCATAGTCCTTTAAATGTTCGCTTAATGGTTCTAATATAGCATCCTCATTACCGCCTTGATACTTGGTCAATGGTACAAAGCCCCAGGCCATGGAGGGTGTTTTTTCTAAAGTACCGTCATGAATATTTTGACGGTTTAACAATTTTTGTTGTTCTCGAGATAAAGAAAAATTTACCTCTCTATAACCCAATGCAATTTTATGCGTGCCATCTAAAAAATACCAATCAGGTGCATTAATATAAACACCAGACTCATTTAACCAATGATATAATTCCTTTTGAATTTCCATTTGT
>Ga0114980_10002331_pt1 | contig 13457 bp, 7 predicted proteins | sample S_140806_EF_Meta_FD_87018 | JGI IMG/M metagenome (GOLD analysis project Ga0114980, IMG submission 87018) | Freshwater microbial communities from Lake Simoncouche, Canada to study carbon cycling - S_140806_EF_MetaG | ecosystem: Environmental > Aquatic > Freshwater > Lake | place: Lake...
CAGGTGCAGATCGAGCACCAGGGCGATGCCCCGCAACACCGGTCCTCGCAGTCCCACCAGCAGCCGCTCAGCGCGGGCGGCGATGCCCTCGATGTCGAGGCCGTTCTCCTTGCTGGGGATCTTCAGAAAGGGGGCGATCAGCGGGTCGGTCGCTAGGAACTGGCTGAGGGCATCGCGGCCAGCCGCTGCATCGAAGGCCAACCGCTGCCCGGCCACTGGCAGCCCCTCACCGTTTAGCCGCAGGCAGCCCAGCACGTGGGCGTTGCGGCTTTGCTTGTCCTGTTCAAGCAGGCTCAAGAGTTCTCCCTTGTTGTCGTCGTGCTTGCGGCGTCTGAGGCTGTGGGAACCCACCAGCCAGAGCCGATCTCCGTCGAGCGCCAGGCCCTCGATATCTGATTCGCCGTCGTCCTTGCCGCCGGCCAAGCCGAAGTCAGTGAGCTTCACTTGGCGGAGGTCGCCATAGCGGTGTTCGCCAAGGCGTTGCAGCCGGTAGAGGCTGCGGCCCTCATCACCGCCCAGCCAGAGAAGGCCGTTGCGAGCGGCAAGAGCGGAGAGATTTTGCCTGAGATCCTCGGCATCCTCCTCACCTGAGGGGCCCAGCTCGAGCAGGCGCTGCTGGGTTGTTGTGGCCAGGGGAAGGTCGGCTTCTTGAAAGGGCACTTGGAGGGCGGGCAGGGTGTTCCCTGTGGTGATGGGGCATTGGGTGGCGTCAATGGCTGCACGTTCCCCAACGACCACAGTGTGATCGTGGCATCCCGCATTCGATCGACAACTTTCGATCCACCCTGCGCTTCAGCAAGCTTTGTACCTCGTAGCGGCCGGTGTGGTGGATTGGCGACATTGGCTGCAAAAGCGTGGCACCAGCTTGCGCACCTTGCCCCTTAATCCCTCAAACGTGGCATTGAGTGCAGAAGAATCGCCATCAACTCACTGCCACCCATGTTGCGGCTGTGGAGAATCGATTAGCTGCCTCAGCCTTCCATGAGCTGGCTCAGCTCGGAGGCGCCACTATGAGTGAGGGTCATAGTCTATGTTCGGTTTGGTGGTAGTGCTCCGAACAGGGCCAAAGATCGGCCCACCCATTGCCACAGCTGAAATCAAAGGGAGGCAAGCCGCGACGCATAGGTTTTGCCTTATCCAGGAAGCCGCACGTAAACACCAATAATTTTTGTGACACCCCCCCCCCCGCAAGAGAAGCAAAACAATGATAATGCTGAGCGAGTTAAACAAAATGACTAATGACTCAACTTCCTGATCTTGTGGTTGACGGCAGCGTTGCTCAAGGAGAAGCCAATGGAAGTCCTTATCAAATCAATTCCACAAGTGTTGCCACCGCCTTCAATACTGTGACCCTACAAAACGGGGGTTACATTAAAATCACGGTTCCCTGCATCTTCACATCAACTACATTCACCAAGTTGTCAGGAGGAACCTCCACAACTCAATATGATATCGAGATCCTGGGTACGAATGGACAAAATGGTAATGATGGGGCTGCAGGTGCATCTTATAGTCCGTCTCAAGCACCAAACGGCAGCAGCGCTCAATGTGATTCAGCCGGTGGAGCTTGCGCTCATTATGGCAAGGGAGGTTCTCCTGGCGCTCAAGGCAATCCAGGAGCCGACGCTATTGCTGTTCAAAGTATAACAAAGGGATCAGATGCCCCCAATGTAACATTGAATTTAGGAACACTTAGCGGTAGTGTGTCGGTTCTGAATCAAGGTGGTACAGGTGGTACAGGTGGCACAGGTGGAGCAGGTGGTACAGGACAACAGGGGGGCAATGGCGGTAGTTACAAAAAGTGTGGAGCTGTGTATTGCGCTGGTGGCTCAGGCGGAGCTGGAGGAACCGGTGGCACGGGTGGTACCGGTGGCAACGGTGGCGACGGTGGCAAGGGTGGGGCAGTGACAATCAACTACACACCCAGTTCTGTTGCAGACGGCATAATACCAGCTAATGTTCTCGGAAAGGGTGGCAATTCTGGTTTTGGCGGGGCCGGCGGATCTGGTGGATCTGGTGGATCTGGTGGAGGTCACGGTGGCAGTGGTGGAGCGACGGGAGCCCAGGGATCAACGGGTTCAAAGGGAGGTTCTTCGGGAAACGATGGAGACCTGGGCACATTTGTGATTAACGGTCAACCGAATTGACTAGTCGAACTTTATATTTTTCGCCGACCATGATTCATAAGGGCACCTCGAGAAATGCCGCCCTCACCGATCCCATTCAAGAGATTCGTCCTCTTGACTGGCCTGCCTTGATCTTCGGCTCCTGAGGAGGTCATTTTTCAAGCTTCCCTTAAGATGATTGGGTTAGAGATTTTTTTTCAGACAAAGACAACTTGACACGAATCATTTAGCGTTTTCTTAAATAGTATCCTCATGTCTCGTTTGCCACTCAGTATTCTTCGGTTTTCACTAATCGTACTATTGAGCTGGGTTCTTACCATACATCCTCTCTTTGGCTCTTTTTGGCTACCACCAGCCTTTTCCCAGGGAACGTCTCAGCCCGGATCGATTGCAGGAACTTTCTCCGTAACGCAAAACGGAGATGCCCAGTACAATATCCCTATTGACATCCCACCAGGTATCAGAGACCTACAGCCCAATTTGAGCCTGAGCTATAGCAGTAATCGAGGCAATGGTCGGCTCGGAGTGGGCTGGGATTTGACAGGAATTTCCTCCATCACCCGCTGCAAGGCAGTTCCCGTCTATGACAGTTATTATGGCTCAATCAATTACAACAGTGCCGATCGTTATTGTCTGGATGGTCAGCGGATAATCAACATTTCTGGCAATAACGGCACGGCCAACTCTATCTACAAGACAGCCATCGAAACCTGGCGCACGATCCAGGCATCCGATGATATCTGTGGTAGTGGGCCCTGTTCTTTCACCGTTACCAACTCAGATGGTTCAGTCTTTTCCTACGGGACTACAAACGATTCTCGCATCCAAGCCACTGGACGCACTGATGTACGGGTGTGGGCGTTGAAGCAGGTGCAGGATCTCAATGGAAATTCCGTAATTTTCACTTATACCGCTGATCCGCTCTCCGACGGCGGCTTCGGTCAATATTACATCACGCAAATCGATTATACGGCCAATGAGGATGCCAATATCTCGGCCAACCGCTCTGTCCGATTCGTCTACCAAAACCGACCCGATGTAGAAACGCTTTACCAAGGCGGGAGTGGAATTACCACCAGTTATTTACTGAAAGACATACAGACTTTTCTGGGTACGCAGATCGTGCGCGACTACCGATTAGCATACACTTCTAGTCAGGCTTCAAGGCGTAGTGAAATACAAGACGTCCAAATCTGTGTTTCAGCCACGCAGACAGCCGCCTGTATTACCCCCACAAGCTTTTCCTGGCAAGGATCTGCTCTTCTTGAATATAACAAGGTCCCAATTTCGGCGACTATACCAAACACACTCGGTCAAGAACTTTTTCCAGCCGATACCAATAATGATGGTCGTGGTGATATAGTCACCATAACCTCCGGCGGAACAGGGCAAACCCCCTCGGTCAGGGTCTATCAGTCCACAGGTAGCGATCTTAATCGTTGTACCAATCAAACCTCCCTCAAAAATACCAGCACGATGACCCAAGCGGGCGACGTTAATGGTGACGGTCGCCTAGATCTGATACAGGTCGTGCAGCAGAACTCCAGCTCTCAACAACTCATCCTTTACATGGGTCAGACCGATGGATGCACGTTCCAGTCTGTAAACACCTTTAACACAGGACTTACCGCGACACCCTCCAACATTTGGGCCATGGATTTTAACGGAGATGGTCGCACCGATTTCGTTGAAACTTCAGAAGCTAACCAAAACGTCACCATAACAGGCTTTGCCAGCACTGGCACCACATTCTCCAAAGTTGCGTCTAATTCGATCTCCCTGGGAAGCAATCGAGCCAGTTTTCAACCGATGGACATCAATGGCGACGGCATGGTCGATCTAGTTCAGATCTGGACGAATGGTGGCGGGACAAACTACAAGCTAACCTCCTATCTCTCTAACGGTTCCAATTTCGAAACAACCGTTTCAACTGCTTTGTCAAGTGCCAGCGGTTCAAGATATTTACCAGTGGATATCAACGGTGATGGCAATGTTGACCTTGTGCAACTTTCAACTCAGCAATCGGGTGCCCTACAACTGACCCCTTTTATCAGCAACGGTGTAGGTGGATTTGTGATGGGTCAGCCCATGAATACGAGTTTCACTGATTCACTTTCGGTCTGGCCAATGGATGCTAATGGCGATGGCAGAACCGATCTTGTTCAGGCTTATTCAGCAACAAATGGACAGTTTCGCCTCGCTCTTTACTTGAATGCAGGGAGCACGTTTGGACAGGGTTCCGATCTAGGCGTGCAGCTGAGTGCGAACAACTTTAGTACCACCTACCCCATAGACCTTTCCGGCAATGGCCGGATGTCGGTTCTTCAGGGCTACGTCAATGCCAGTAGTTTATATTTTTCCACCTACGGCACCCAACAGCCATCTCTTGATCGCATCAGTACGATTACTGATGGGATGGGTAATCAAACCTCAATCATTTATCTGCCGATGTCCAATGCTAATGTCTATACGTCCGCATCCACCAAACCCACTTACCCGCTAACTCTTGGATTAGGTTATAGCTATCGTCAGTCACCTGGTCAATATCCATATCAGGCGCTAACTGGTGGAACCCTGCAACTGGTATCGCAATACACCAACTCAAACACCACCAGCGCCAGTGCTTCTCCCTATAGCTATACCTATACCCTCTCCTACACCGGCGCGAGCATGGGACTAGATGGAACCGGCTGGCTCGGCTTTCAATCTGTCAGCCGCCTGAATAAACAATCTGGCGAACTTCGCATCGACACCTACAATCAGACCTATCCGCTCACGGGCACGATTGCCTCGACTCAGTTTTTTTGCACAACAAGTGGAGTGTCAACACCCGATCCACTATGTCCCCCATCAAATAATCGGACCATCATTTCCGGTGGAAGCACTAATTATCAGCAGGTAGTTACCAAAAAAGGATATACTTCACCGTATCCAGCTGTAAATCTCCTTCAAGCCTCAAGCGTCCAACGCGATACGTATACCTACGGCACGTATAATTACTCTCGTAGCGAGACCTATCAGTACGATCCGTACGGGCAACTTACGCTGCTTACCAATCTTGGCTACGTAGACAAATCTGGAACAGACTCTACAACCTCGGACAATGTTTACACCTGCACGAACTATTATCCATTCACAGGATTACCGCTACTAGATTATCCAACGAACATTAAAGTCTCATCCACAAGTGCCTGCACGGGTTCGACGTTTACGAAGGGTACCGATCTCAGAATGGTGAAGATCAACTATACACCCCAAATGCAAATCAGTTCCCAATCCGCCTGGGATAACTCGAATAACGTCTACCTTACAACTAGTTACTCCTACGATAAACTGGGTAATCTTATCCAGCTCATCCAGCCGGGTGGTAGCACCGCACAGCTATCCTACGATCCCACTTATTCTACCTACGTTGATTCGATGACCTCACCGCCAAATACTAGCGGCGTAAAGCTAGTTTCACATTATGCCTTTGATCCGCGATTTGGAGACTTAGTAGGGTTTGCCGATCCCAACAATTTGGTTTCAACCACTTGCCTCGACGACTTCGGAAGAGAAATGGCCAAGCAGACACCGCCACCCAATTTTGCAACTGTCACTACCAATCCGAGTTGTTTGGGTACATTTACATCTTCTTCTGCATTATTTAACAACCCTTCTGTAGTCACAGTACAAACCCAAGAGGTGAAAGCAAACCCAACGGGACTCTATCTCAATGTGAATCAACTCCAAGACTGGAATACGGGGACTATGCGCCAGTTCTGGGATTACTACGATGGACTGGGCCGAATATTTCAGAGCGTCGCACAAGGGCTTTCATCCACCGGCAACACCGTCACTTGCCAGATATTTGACTCCGAAGACCGTGTCACACAAGAGACTATTCCCTATTACATTCCCAGCCAAGAAGATTCCTCCTGTGTACCCATCGAGTCAGATACTCGTAATTGGCTTGCCTTCACCTACGATGTTTACGGTCGCACTACCAAATCCACTATCCCATCAGGAACGAGCGGTAACGAGCAGACTGTAACCACAATTTCCTATCCCAATGCACCGAATACAAACAAAGATACTTCAATTGTTACACTTGCTGCGGATGATCCATACAGAATTCAGAAAAGCTTTAATTACCAGTATTTTAACTCCAACCGACAGCTAATCCAGATGAACGTGCCGGCGGATGCCTCGGGCGCGATCAGCCGCTATAGCTATGATGTCCTTGGTCGCATGGTGTCTGCCGTCGATCCACCGACCAACGCAAACCCGCTGGGGGTAACGAACACCATCACCTATGATTCATTAGATCGGCGCTTGACGCTCAACAACCCCGATCAGAATACCACCGAATCTGGACAAGCAACGACCTGGCGCTATAGCCCCAATACTGGACTCCTTGCCTCTGTGACCAATGCCAAGGGCCAGATCATTTCCTATACCTATGACCAGCTAGATCGAATCCTCACGCAAAAACTGGCTGATCAGTATCTCCTTCAGTTCACCTATGACGATCCGGCAGTTACATACTCGCTAGGTGAGTTGACTAATGTTGTTAAGACTGCAATCACTACAAATACTCCTTTGTACAACTACAGCTATACTTATGACACAGAAGGCAATCAGTTGACCCAGGCGCTGAACCTCACAGGGTTCAGTACATACACGACAGAGACTCAGTTCGATCCGCTCTCTCGGTTGACCCAATTAACCAATCCCGACCAATCCATCCTGCGCCATACCTATCAAATGGGTAACTTAGCCAAGTCCACGCTACAGGGGACTCCCTACGCTACCTACTCAAACTATACGCCGCTAGGCTCAGCCAAAAATATCCTTTACGGGAATGGTGTCACAGCTTCCTACACCTTTGATCCTACTGGGCTAATCTTAAATTCTCAGATCCAGGGGCCACAGCAACAGCCGCTGTTGAACCAAACTGTGGCATGGGATCATCTCTTTGAGGTCACTGGAATTAGCGACAACCTTAAGTTGGGGACTGATTATAGCCAGAGCTTCACACACCAGCTCCAAAGGTTGACTGGAGCACAGGCAACCGGTTTGTATGGGGAAGTTACATTTTCATACGACGCATCTGGAAACCTCATTGGCCAGAACGACCAAACCTATAAGTATTCGGCCCACCGTATTATGACAGGCGGCTCCGGAAGTACAACCTCTTTCTCTTTTGGGTATGACGCGAATGGCAATACCGTAACCAAGCAGAACAGTGATGAGCAATGGACATACAGCTACGACCCAGAGAATCAGATGCAAGATGCAACCCTGAATGGTGCTACTATGCTCAAAGTTCCTGTAATCGATCAGGACGGGCAGCGACTCATCCAAACTGACAATCAGAATATTACTAGCGTCTACACATTCCCGCAGTATGTCATCACCAATTATCCGAATGACTCATCTGTGGCGACCAAATATCTGCTTTCTGATGGTGGCGGAGCTCTAGGCGCGGTCACGACAACTCTTTCAGGAACACCGCCCGCTAATCCTGGAAGCGGATATCCAACACCCGGTACCCTTTATTTTGTCTCAGATTACCTTGACACGACGCAACTTACAACCGGCGCTGACGGTAGTGTGGTCTCTCGCTTCGCATATATGCCATACGGCGGCATGATTTTAACTGGGACTACGGGACCAGACAACGTCCGCCAGAAGTTTCAAGGCAAGGAGCTGGACGTATCCACTAAACTTTACAACTTTGATGCTCGCTACCAAGATCCAATGACTGGACGGTTCTTGACGCCGGACACACAGTTGGCGAGTGATCTGCAACGGATTGATGTCTTAAACCGTTTCGCTTTTGCCCTGAACGATCCGATAACTAATCGGGATGCTACGGGCCATGGGTTAAGCAAGAGCCAACTCGGTGAACTTATAGGTGGGCTAGAAATTGCGGCAGGAGTTGTGGTGGACATTGCTAGCGACGGTACTTTAACACCCGTGAGTGCTGTCCTGATTGGTGGAGGCACAAGCGGACTTACCTATGGTGCCCAAGAGAACAAGCACTTTAGTTGGAAGCAGTATGGAACACAGGAAGGTATCGGCGCTGCAATGGGCTTGGTAACACCTGGGTTCGGAGGAACGATTGAAGAAGGTTCGGCTCGACTTGCCATCCAAGAGGGTAGTTTTGCTGGAAAATCTGGTGCTCGCGGCTTGTCGGCATCGGCGGGAGCGGCTCGCTCCAATGGTCAGCTTGCAACCGGTGAGATTGAAATGCAAGATCTTGGTAATGAAGGGAAATCCCTTGAGAATGATGAATTGGGGGGCTGCTCATCCTTTGCATCCGGAACTGAGGTGCTTACTTCGGAAGGGGAAAAACCTATTGAGGAAGTTGCCGTTGACGATAGGGTGTGGGCATTCAATGAAAAGACTGGACAAGAAGGACTTTATACTGTCAATCGCTTGTTTTCTCGAATTGCACCGAAACAGATTCTAATTAGTGTGGGCAACGAAGTGATCGAAGCAACTACAGATCACGAGTTTTATGTGTACAATAAAGGCTGGGTGAAAGCAAATGAGTTAATCCCAGGTGACCAGATAGTACAGCATGGCAACAGCAAAATCATGGTTAACTCATTGCAGCCTCAAAAGCACAATGCGAAGGTTTACAATCTTGAGGTCGACTCTGCCCATACTTTCTACGTTTCTAGGGCTAAAGTTCTGGTTCACAATGCAACTTGTAAAGAGCTGCAGTTAAAAGACTATAGGAATAGCAAGCGGATCTCAGGGAAGTTGTCTAAGGGTGGCGATACCGGACAGGGAACAAGCAGCGCCTCCAGACATTATGTAAACAACCCGAATACCAGAGCACCGAGCCGCATTAGATCAGAAATTACATATAGAAGTGATAACGGCTTACTAAAAACAAAATATATAGAAGTAGATAATCCAGGTACCAGTGGAGTCAGATGGGACGCTGGCCACGCGATCGGAAGGCAAAACGGAGGAACAAGAGATTTAAGAAATCTATTCCCACAAAATGTAGATGTTAACCGATACAAGAAAGCAGGACATGTATTGTCTACAAATTCAGGTAAGAATGTTACCACAAGTGGCAGATCCTGGAGAGATTTTGAGGACAAGATAAACAGAAAAATCATGAAATACCCTAAAGGTGTAATCAGTCAGCGGGTTTTCTTGTATTATTGACAATTGCCAAGACTTGATTTGGGAAGCTCTGGATACTTCCTTAAACCTGTGCGTCAATTCTCTTTAGATCCAAGGGCTGGTCAAGATTCATGGGTGGCAAGCAGCTCGGATTCGGTGTCTACGAGCAATGCCCGGCAAGTCTCCTGTCCCGGAAATTTGCGAGCAAAGTCGCTGGAGCTTCTCGAGGATTGAATCCGCCGTGGCGGTCCATTTGAACGGCGCCTGGGCGTGTTGTAGGCCACCACGAACTGCTCGATCTTGGCGATCAGCTCCTTGACGCTGGAGAAGCTCCCTCGTCGGATCGCACGCAGGTGATGATCCCGTAGCCGAAGGCTCGCGAAGCGGTAGCAGCGCTCCACCTGGTTGAGCCAGGAGGCGTACGTGGGTGTGTAGTGGACGTGGAAGTGGATCCGTTGGGCCAGCCAGGCACGGACTTTGGCGTGCTTGTGGGTGCAGTAGTTGTCGACGATCAGGTGGACGTCGAGATCCTCCGGGACGGACTTCTCGATCTGGCGGAGGAAGCCGAGGAACTCCTGGTGCCTGTGGCGAGGCCTGCACTGGGTCAGCACCTCCCCCGTGGCCACGTCCAGGGCAGCGAACAGGGTGGTGGTGCCATGGCGGATGTAGTCGTGCGTGACCCCCTCCACGTAGCCCAGGCCCATGGGCAGCAGCGGCTGCGTCCGGTCCAGGGCTTGGATCTGCGTCTTCTCGTCAACGCAGAGCACCATCGCCTTGTCGGGCGGATTCAGGTACAGGCCGACGATGTCGCGGACCTTCTCAACAAAGAAGGGATCCCGACCCGCTTCGGCTTCGATCCGATCGCCCAGGTGCAGTTGCTTTACCCCATGGCACGCGGTGGCGGCGGCTCAAGGTCGCTCAACATCGAGCAACAGCAGCTGCTCAACCCTGACCCGGCTGTCCGGCGACAATGAAGTTGGCCGGTCGGCGACAAGCTTGCTCCATGGCGCGGCTGCAGGCCCAGTTCTTGCCCACCCAGCGTTCGCCCACCGGCCGGGGCCCGGCATCCAGCAGCGAGAAGCGGGGCTCGGTGGCGCCGCAGGCCCCTGCCGCCTCCTGGGCGATCGCCACGGTGGCATCGATGGAGCGATCGTCCACCAGCAGCACCTGCCAGTCGCCGCAGGGGTCCTCACTGCCCAGCAGGCTGGTGAGGCAGGCGGCGATGTTGGCGGCTTCGTTGTAAGCGGGCACCACCACCGTGAGCGAGGTGTTGGCCAGGGCCACTGAGGTGGTCGCCGAGGCGGATGCCTCAGAACCCGACTCCTGCAGCTCGGCCAGCCTGGGTGCCCGCGCAAACACCTGCTCCAGGCCGGCGATAAAAATCACCAGGCCAAGAGCGGCGGCGGCGGCCAACGACAGCAGGGCCCAGGCGAGGGTTGTGGCCGGATCCATTCCGTAGCCCTCAGGGTCGTGGTGCCCATCGTGGCCTAGCTCCACTGCGGCAATCAATCCGGCACCACAAACCCATCCAGCCGGGTTCGAACGCCCTGGCCCCCCTTGCACTGGACCTCCAGGCCTTCCGGCTTGTCGCTGCCCTTACCCGGTCGGCCGGGGCGGCCATCACGAATCCACAGCAGTGGCTCTGGCTCCTCCTGTCAGGCGACAGCGAAAACTGGTCCGGAGGCGACACGAAAACTGGTCCACCCTGTGGAGCGAATCACTAAGGAGAGCAAGTGCCTTGCCGGGGCGTCATCACGGGAGCCGATGGCTTTGGAGTTGGCGGTGCAGACCCCTCAAGACGTGGAGGCGATGCGGCGGCTTGCGGCAGTCGGCTGGGGCCGGAGGCGGATTGCAAAGGAGCTCGGCTGCTCTCCTGAGACGGTTCGGAAGTATTTGCGGCAGGGTGGCTGGCAGCCTTATGGCAAGCCCTGCCGCAACTCGGTGCTTGATGGCCATGGCGAGTGGCTGCGGCAGCGGTTTTTGGCCCACCGCGGCAATGCCGATGTGGTGCGCCAAGAGCTGGAGCGCGAGAAGGGGCTCAAGGTGAGCCTGCGCACGGTGGAGCGTGCCGTGGAGCCGTGGCGGCTTGAAATGCGCAACGCGGCCCTGGCCACGGTGAGGTTTGAGACACCACCAGGCCGGCAGCTGCAGGCAGACTTTGGTCAATGTGTGGTGAGGATCGGCGGCGAGCGGGAGCGGGTACATCTAGCGGTGCTGACGCTGGGGTACTCGCGCCGGCTGCTGGTGCGGGCCTTTCGCAGCGAGAAGCAGGAGCACTGGCTGGCGGCCCTGGAGGAAGGATTTCGCCACTGGGGCGGTGTGCCCCAGGAGGTGCTGATGGATAACGCCCGGGCGCTGGTGAGCCAGCACGATCCGGAGCGGCAGATCCTGGTGTTCGCCCAGCGGCTGGAGGAGTTTGCCCGCTACTGGGATTTCAAGCCCCGCGCCTGCCGGCCCTACCGGGCGCGGACGAAAGGCAAGGACGAGCGGGGGGTGGCGTATGTCAAACAGAACGCCATTGCCGGGCGGGAGTTCGACAGCTGGGCGGAGTTGGAGGCCCATCTGGTGCGCTGGACCAGGGAGGTGGCCGACCTGCGCATCCACGGCACCACCGGTGAGGCGCCATTGGAGCGGTTCCTGCGGGAGGAAGCCCAAGTGCTGCAACCCCTTGAGGACAAGCCCTCTTTCCTGGCAGAGCAGGAGCTGGTGCGGATCGTGCACAGCGACTGCTGCGTGGAGGTGGAGGCGAATTGGTATTCGGCGCCGCAGGCGTTGATCCGCCAACGGGTGAGTGTCTTGGTGCGAGACCAGCAGGTGCTGATTCGCCACGGGGGCCGGATCGTGGCCGAGCATGGGCGGCTGCGGCCTGGCAGTCGTAGCCGGCAGGTGATTGATGGGCATTGGGAGGGACTGGTGCCGCAGCGGCAACGGCAGGAGGCGGTTGCCTCTCTGGAGTCGCTCATGGCAGCGGCAGAACAGAGATCTCGCCCGGTGCGGAGTTCTGAGCTGGCTCGGCCCCTGTCCGTTTACGCCGAGGCGGCCGGGGAGGTGGCGGCATGAACAGCAATCCACGGAACCGAACCACGCCGACCTCGCCAGCGGTGCCGACCGAGGAGCTGGAAGCCATGCTCACCCGCCTGCGACTGCCGGCGATCCGCGAGCGACTCGATGGGCTGCTGGAGGAGGCGGCACGGCGGGAGATGAACCTCAGAGAAGCCCTGGCCTGGCTGTGTACCGCTGAGATCGCCCGCAAGGACCAACTGCGGATGGAGATGGCGCTGCGCCTGGCCCGCTTCCCATATGTGCGGACGTTGGAGGCGTTCGATTACGAGGCCCAGCCTTCGATCGACCCGGCCCAGATCCGTGAGCTGGCCACCTGCCGTTGGGTGGCCAACGGCGACACCTTGCTGCTGCTGGGGCCTCCGGGTGTTGGCAAAACCCATTTGGCGGTGGCGCTGGGCCGGGAAGCGGTGCGTCTCGGTTACAGCGTCCAATACATCGGCGCCATGGAGCTGATCAGCGCTTTGGCCAAAGCCCAGGCGCAGCACGCCCTGGAGGCCCGGCTGACGCAGTACGCCAAGAGCCGGCTGTTGATCATTGATGAACTGGGTTACCTGCCCCTGGAGCCGAACGCGGCGTACTTGTTCTTCCAGCTGATCTCGCGCTGCTACCAGCGCGGCAGCGTGCTGATCACCTCCAATCGGCCCGTCATGGAGTGGGGGGAGGTGTTTGGCGATCAGGTGGTCGCCACCGCGATCCTCGATCGACTGCTGCACCACAGCCATGTGCTGACAATCCGGGGCGACAGCTACCGGCTCAGGGAGAAGCGGCGCAGCGGCCTGATCCGCCCGCAGGCGGGCGGATCCTCCTCACCGGACAGCGCTGGCCTGCGGCCACCGCCGCCCAGTGAGGAGGCCTGAGGGGAATCCCAGTAAGGGCGGCACACGATGCCGCCCCAAACCACACCGACACGACAAACACCGATGAAACACAGATCCAAGGGCCCCCAAAAAGGCTCCGTCAGCAAGCCGCCAGGTGGACCAGTTTTCGTGTCGCCAGAGGGCCAAAAGCGGATGTCGCTTGACAGCGCTGGCGCAGGATGTCCAGGCGCAGGCGCAGATGGGCCAGCCCCTCGGGCCCCAGGGCCGGAACGAGATCGCGCACGATCGGATCGAACTGGCCATAGCTGTTGCTCACCACAGC
>Ga0114980_10002332_pt1 | contig 13457 bp, 9 predicted proteins | sample S_140806_EF_Meta_FD_87018 | JGI IMG/M metagenome (GOLD analysis project Ga0114980, IMG submission 87018) | Freshwater microbial communities from Lake Simoncouche, Canada to study carbon cycling - S_140806_EF_MetaG | ecosystem: Environmental > Aquatic > Freshwater > Lake | place: Lake...
CCGAACACCTCGCCCCGCTGCTCGCCGCGGGCACCGTGCCGGTGCTGACGGGCTTCAACGGCGCCACCGCCGACGGCAAGCCGACCACGCTCGGCCGCGGCGGCAGCGACTTTTCGGCCTCCATTTTCGCCTACGCCCTCGACGCCGCCGAGCTATGGATCTGGACCGACGTCGACGGCATCATGTCGGCCGACCCCCGCCTGGTGCCGGACGCCAAGGTGCTCGATGAGGTCACCTACGCCGAGGCCGCCGAACTGCCCTACAACGGCGCCAAGGTGCTGCATCCGCGGACGCTGGCGCCACTCGTTGAAAAGAAGATCCCGGTTTGGAGCAAGAACTCCTTCAACGTGGCGGCGAAAGGAACCCACATCGCCCCGGCGCTCTCGACCCCCGGGCAGGGCGCGCGCGCGGTGACTTCGATGGCCAACGTGGCCATGGTCTCCGTCGAGCCGGCCAGCGCCGAGATTCCCGGCACGCGCATCATGGCCCGGGCGCTCGATGCGCTGGCGATGGTGGGCGCCGAGGTGCTGACCTTCTCGAGTTCGAGCTACCGGCAGAGCTTCTGTTTTCTGATCCGCAAGGACGAGTTGCAGGTGGTGCTGCAGGCGCTGCGCGAGACGCTCGCGCTTGAGCTCGAGCACGGCTATGTGCGCCCGGTGGAGGTGGATGACCACGTCGGGCTGATCGCGGTGGTGGGCGAAGGGATGCGCGGGCAGGCCGGCCTGGCGGGCCGCGTGTTCACTGCCGTGAGCCGGGAGCAGGTGAATATTATTGCGATTGCGCAGGGGTCGAGCGAGTTGACCATCAACCTGGTCGTCCCCCGGTCCGGGATTGAGAAAGCGGTGAAGGCGATTCACGCCGAATGCGGGATGGGCCGGTAGGCAGCCGCGCCTACCGGGCCAACTGCCAGCCGTTTTCGATCTTCAGCGCGAGCGTATAGGGCGCCGGGGCGGTGGGCAGGTCCAGTTGCAGAGCCGAACCCTTTTGCGTTGTCTTCACCGGGCCGCCGCCCAGAACGCTGACCTTGCCGGCGGCGTCCAGGAAGAGGTTCTCGATGGTGACCGGGCCGGTGGTCCGGTCATGAAGGAAGGCATAGAGGGTTTCGCCGCGGCGGGTGTAATTGACCTTGCCGCCGTCGGTCGTCTTGCCCACCGGGTTGGCGGCGGGGGTGCTGCTGTAGATCGCCTCGCCGTTGCGGGCCATCCACTCGCCGAGTTTGGCCAGGCGATCCTGCTGGATGTCGCTGATCGACCCGTCCGGCCGGGGGCCGACGTTCAGCAGCAGGTTGCCGTTGTTACTGACGATGTCCACAAACAGGGCGATCAGTTTAGCGGCGGACATGACATGCTCCGGCCCCTCAATCTGGTTGTAGCCGAAGCTGAAGCCGAGGCCGCGGCAGGCCTCCCACTTCTTGCCCTGGATGCGGTCGAGGACGGCGTACTCCGGGGTGGTGAAGTCGAAGTGGTCCTGCGTGAAGCGGTTGTTGATGAGGCCTTCGGGGTACTTGTTGTAGTAGTCGGCGAAGATCTCGGGTAGTTGGCCCTGGCGGGGGTAGCCGATGTCGTTCCACAACACGGAGGGCTGGTAGCGTTCGATGAGTTCGCGCCAGTGGGCGTCGGCATAGCGGGCGTAGGATTCGGTATGGATCACGGTGCCCGCCACCTGCGCCATCGAGTCGACGGGCGTAGGATTGAAGCTCCAATCGAGGCCGCCCGAGTAGTAGAGTCCCATGCGGAGGCCGGCGGCGCGGACCGACTGCGTCAACTCGCCCACCAGGTCCCGCTGCGAGTTCAGGCCCGGGCGCTGGGGGTTGGCGACGCGGCTGGGCCAGAGCGTGAAGCCGTCATGATGTTTGGTAGTGAGCACGACGTAGCGGGCGCCGGCCGCGGCAAACAGTTTAGCCCAGGCGGCGGGCTGCCATTTGACGGTTTCGCGGTTGAAGGTTTCGGCGAAGCGGTAATAATCGAACTGTTCGCCGTAGGTCTTGACGTGGTGGCGCGAGGTCTGCGAGTTCTTGAGGCGGATCGAGTTCAGGTACCACTCGGCGTAAGGGTTATTCGCAAACCAGGTGGAGAAGTCCACCTTGCCCAACTCGCCGGTGGGCGGCGCCCAGGCCGGTACCGAGTAGAGCCCCCAGTGGACGAAGATGCCGAGTTTGGCCTCGTTGAACCACGCAGGCACCTGGTGGCGACGCAGCGAATTCCAATCGGCAGTGAAGCGCAGGGGGGCGTTGGGGCGGCGCTGGGCAAAGGCGGCGGCGGTGCCGAGCGTGCAGACGAAGGTACGGCGGGTGCTCATGGCGGTTAGTATATGCAATCCTGAGAGCTCTTTCCGCCATCTTAAAGACATGATGCACTCGGGCTCCCACCCCTCTTCCTCACCGGCCATTACCGCCCTGCGGCGTCAGATTGATCACCATCCGGTATACGCCGCCGTGCGTTCGCCCGCCGCGCTCGGCCTGTTCACCTCCCACCACGTCTTTGCCGTCTGGGACTTCATGAGTCTGCTCAAACGTCTGCAACTGGACCTGACGTGCGTCACGGTGCCGTGGATGCCTTCGGCCTATCCGGCTGCGGCCCGGCTGATCAACGAAATTGTCCTCGGCGAGGAGTCGGACGAGACGCCGGACGGCTTCCGCAGCCACTATGAGCTCTATCGCGGGGCGATGACCGAGATTGGGGCACCGACCGAGTGGATCGATGCCTTTTTATCCCGTCTGCGGAACGGAGAGGCGGTGATGCCGGCCCTCCACGCCTGCGGGGCGCCGCCCTCAGTGGTCCAGTTCGTCGAGACGACGTTTTCGATTCTCACTCAAGGAGCGACTCACGAGGTTGCCGCCGCTTTCACCTTGACGCGGGAGGATCTGGTGCCCGAGATGTTTGTCCGCGTGACCGAAGAGTGCGCCCTGCACCGGCAGGACTATCCGCAGTTTTTCTACTACCTCGACCGCCATATCGAGGTCGACTCCGGTTCCCACGGGCCCATGTCGCGGGCGCTGTTGAGCCAGTTGTGCGGCAACGATGCCAAGCGTTGGCAGGAGGCCGAAGCGGCGGCGTGCCGGGCGCTCGCCTCCCGCGTGGCGCTATGGGACGGAGTCGTCGAGGCGCTCAAGGGGCGCGCCGCGACGGTCTAGAGCGGAATCCGGGGGTAGGTCTCGCTGCCGAGGCGGATCTCCCGGGTCCACGTTTCGCCCGGCGGCAGGCCCAGCAACCGGGGCCGGAGCAGCACGACGGTCTCAGATTCATCCAGCTCCACCGTGTTCCGGCGGAACAGTTTGCCGATCAGCGGAATCCGCGCCAATCCGGCCGGCCCCGCCGTGGTCAGTGTCCGCGAAGCACTGCCGACGCCGGAGATCAGCGCCCACTCCCCGTTCAACAGGCGGACCGTAGAGACAAACTTCCGGTTGGTTAGGATCGGGATGCCGTTCACCTGCCCCCCAGCCAGCAGTTTGAACTCGGCCTCGAGTTCGACGGTGGTTTCGCCCAGGCCATGCGTATAGGGGGTGGCTTTCAGCGTAAGCCCGAGATTTTCGAACTGAAACGTCGGAGGCGGCCGGAACGCATTGTTCTCCACCTCCCCGCCGAAGAAGCCTGCCGTCAGAATCGGATAGCGCTCACCCACGGCGAACTGCGCCGGCATGCCGTGCATGGTCCGGACCTCAGAACGCTGCACCTGGCTGCCGGCCGTTTTGAGCAGGTTCGCCACCAGTGCCGCATCGCCCAGGGTAATCGCCAGCCGCGGCTCGACAATCCGGGCCGAAGAGAGCGGAATCGCCGGCAGGCGCTTGTCGACGCCGGTTGCCGAGTTTTCCGCTACCGCAAAGATCTCCGTGGAGGAAGGCATCCGGGTACCCGCGTTGAGCGACCGGTTGCGCCGCATCTCGTAGACCTCTACCTCGATCGCCACGGCTGGCCGCGCCCCCATCATCTGCTCAAAAATCTGTTGGGCGGGGCGGACCTTGGAGATCCGGTCGCGCATCAGCACGAGGCGCTGGCTGTTGTCGACGGCAAACTTCTGCAGCTCCATCGTCTGCTGCACGGCCCGGGCCAACTCCTGAATCTCCTGTACGCTCACCGGCTCAGGCAGCGAGAGGACTACGGCCACCATCGGCTCCAGGTCCAGCCGCTTCCGCTCGGAATCCTTGGCCGCCAAGATGCGTTTGGGCGCTAACGGGACAAAGAACGTTCCCGTTGCCGCGGCGAGCGCTTCGAGCACCTCGGCCCCGGAAGCTTCACTTACGGCGAAACGGACCGGGGGAGCATCGGCCGGGAACTCGTCATCGAACTGAATTTCGATGCCAAGCTGCCGCCCGGTTCGTTCGATCACCTCCCGCGGCGCCCCGCGCAGGGAGAACGCATAGGGCCCGCGGCTAAGCGACAACTCGGGCGGCGGCAGGAAACGTTGCGCCTCGCGCAGGTCGGCCGCGGGGATCGTCCCGCCCGGCTGCGGGGCCGGGCCGGGCGCCGGTGGCGGGGTCGCGGCCGCCGGCGGAGCGCTCTGCCGCAGTGCCTGTTGGGTGAGAAGCCGACTTTTCGCGGCGTATTTCCGGTTGCCGGGATTGCGGGCGGCGGCCCGGTTGTAGAGCAGGATCGCATCGGCCAGCTGGCCGGCTTTCTCGGCCTTGGCCGCCCGGCGGCCAAGGCTACGCGCCGATTCCTGGGCCAGACCCAGCACGACCGCCAAAACGAAGACAAAGAGTATCCGCAACACCGCTCAGAAGAAGAAGACGCGGAAACCCTCCTGATCGTGGATTAAAGTTCTCGCCTGCGGAGGTCGATATTCAGGAAAGCTTGATGCAACGGCCCCCCAATTCCCCACCTCCCGCACTCTCTGTAGGATTTGCCCCCCCTACGCCGATGGACATTGCCGGATTGGGGGTGCGGGAGAGCCTGCTGCTCGATCTGGTGCTCCGCCGGCTGCTGCTTGAAGGAACGAGCAACCTGCGGACTATTGCCCAGAAACTCCGCGTTTCGGCCCCCGTTGCCGATCACATCTTCCGCTATATGCGGTCGCAGCAGATGGTCGAGGTCAAAGGGATGACCGGGAACGATTACAACTTCGTTCTCTCCGCTCTCGGCCGGCAGACGGCGACCGAACGGTTTCAAACCAGTCAATACGCCGGCGCCTGCCCGGTTTCGTTGCGGGATTATCACACCGCCGTCCGCGCCCAGTCGGCCAAAGTCCAGGTGGACCGCACGGCGCTGCGCCAGGCCTTCGGCGATCTGGTGGTGCCCGACCGTCTTCTCGACCAACTCGGCCCCGCCCTGATCGCCCAAAGCTCGATCTTCGTCTACGGCCCCTCCGGCAACGGCAAAACAAGCATTGCCGAGCGAATGCTCCGCGTCTACCAGGACGCCGTCATGATCCCCCACGCCATCGAGGTCGACAGTCAGATCATCAGCGTCTTCGATCCGGTCGTCCACCAGGCGCTGCCCGTTGAAGGCAACGATCTGGACCCGCGCTGGGTCCCCTGCCGCCGTCCCTGCATTGTCGTCGGCGGCGAACTGGTTCCCTCGATGCTCGAACTGCGTCTGGACGAAGCCAGCGGCATCTACAACGCGCCGCTTCAGATGAAGGCCAACAACGGCCTGTTCATCGTCGACGACTTCGGCCGCCAGCTCATGTCGCCCCGCGACCTGCTCAACCGCTGGATTGTCCCCCTCGACCGGCGCGTGGACTACCTTACTCTCCGCCACGGCGTGAAGTTCCAGATTCCGTTTGAACTCCTCGTCGTCTTTTCGACCAATCTGGACCCCAGCGATCTGGCCGACGAAGCCTTCCTGCGCCGGATCCCCAACAAGATTTACGTCGAAAGCGTCACGGACCAGGTCTTCGATCAGATCTTCAACCGGGTAGTCGCCGCCCGCCGCATCCCTTGCGAAGCCGACAGCGCCGACTATCTGCGCCAGTTGTGTCTGCAGGACGGCCGCACGGAGCTCCGGGCCTGCTATCCCCTGGATATCTGCAAGATCCTCACCTCCATCTCGCAGTACGAGAATCGAGTGGTGCGGATGACCAAGTCGGACCTCGAACGCGCCACCGCGCTCTACTTCGCCAAGGGCTAAACGAGCCCTAACGAACGCAGATTCTGCGCGCCCACGGCGGGAATATCCTCGGGCTGATCCGCCAGATCTCGCCAAATGCACGCCGCCGCCGAAATCTCTTTAATCGCCGGTCCAAACGTTTCAATCACGCACCAGCCGCGATAGTCGATTTCCCGCAAAGCGCCCACCACCCCAATCCAGTCGATCGGCCCGGTCCCCGGCGTCCCCCGGTCGTTCTCGCAGGTGTGCACGTGGAAGATGCGCAAGCCCAGCAGCCGGATCGCCTCGGCCTGGTTCTTCTCCTCGATATTGGCGTGGAAGGTGTCATACAGCACGCCGATCTCCGGCTGTCCCACCGCATCAATCAAGGCCTTGGCATCGGCCGCGGTATTGAGGAAATAGGTTTCAAACCGGTTGAGCGGCTCGACGGCCAAGCGCACCCCATGCTCCCGGCACACCGGCGCCAACTCCTGCAGCCCTTCTACCGCCCGCTGCCACTCCGCCGCGGTCCGCCGCCGTCCGGGCAACAAACCCACCGCCGAACAGAACGGCCCCGCCACCATGGAGATTCCCGCCTCCGCCGCCCCGCGAATGGCGCCACGCAGGAATTCGAGCGTCGCCGCGCGGACTGCCGGATCCTCCGTCCCCAGACTTTGATTTCCCGTCAGGGCCGTACAGATCAGGCCGGTCATCTCCTGCGCCGCCAACTCCTGCCGGACCGCCTCGGCCGGGAACCCGGCAAAGTCAAACACGCCCATCTCAATTCCGTCCAGACCCAACGCCTTGGCCCGGGCGATCAACGGCAGATGGGAGGCGGTAAAGTTTGCCGTCCAAAGAAACGAGTTTACGCCGATCGGCATGATGATTACCTCGGATTAAATCGGAAATTACTCAAACCAAACACGTCATTGCCCGGGATGTACAGGCCGAACTTCCCTTCGGTCAGGTTACGGCCGGGCGAAGGGAAGCTATCGAGCTCCACCCACTTGGTTCCATTATGAACGGCGTGTTTGACGGCGCCGGGCGCTAGCTCGATCTGCATCGTGTAGCTCTCCTGCTTTTCGAGCTCATGCGCCACCTTAAACTCGCTCGACTTGCCGTTCACCACGTCCCGGCGGAAGAAGTTCTTCCGGTCCATCTGGAACAACACATGGTTCCTGGCGTCGATATAGTTAACAAACCACTGCAGCCGGCGGCCCTTGAGCAACGCGATGTTGAAGGTAAACGTACCGTTGGCCGGGGTCACGCCGTACAGGACGAAGTTGCCGCCTTTGTGCGCCGTCCAGCCGTCCTGCGGGGTCCACTGCCCGGGCTGCTCCCATTCGAGCATCGTGCCCAATTTCTTGGCGACGACTGGCTTGGGCGCCTCTTTCAGCGCCAGTTCCACCGTCTTGTTCTCGCCGGCGGCCACCTGCACCGTGGTCGTACCCTCTACAAAGTTCGCCGCCCGGGCCACCACCACCCAGCTTCCGGCGCCCAGGCTGATCGGATTGCCGGTGGCCTGACGCAACTGCGTCTCGTCACTTTTGCGATAAAACACCTGCGCGTTCGCGGGCTTCACATTCACCCGCACCGAGGAAGCGGCCGACACCAGCGTCACATCCGACCCGCTCAACTCCACCGTCTCCCCGGCCCGGAACTGCCGCGGGTTCCGTTTGGGCACAAACGACTCCTTGCGGAACTCCACCGTATGCTCGCCGGGCTGAATGGTCGCCGACGCGTAGGTCCCATCGGCGCCAATCACGCCTAACCCGTGCCCATCGAGCACCACGGCAGCGCCCGGCGGCGCACCGCTAATGCGCAAGTTCGCCAGCTTCGGAATCGCCTTCAGCGTAAACTCAACGCGCGTCTCTTGACCCTTGGCCACCGTTGCGGGCTTGGGCGCTTCGACGGTATAGCCCTCTTTGGCCACCCGCACCAGATACTGCCGCACCGGCAGACCCAGCAGCCGCAGCTGCCCGCCCTTGGTCTTGCGCTTGAGCTCGGTGTTGTTCAGAAACACGGTCACATCGTCCAGGTCGCCCGCCGCCACATACAAACTACCCAGGTTGACGTCCAACTTCAAATACGCCGTCAGCGTCGGCTGCGGACCGGCCGAAACCAGCAGCTTCCGCTCCACCGACCCATCGCTGATCGTCAGTTCGCGGTCGCCTGCCGCCAGCGATTCCAGGGCGAGTCCATTCGGCCCCGCCTCGCCGGCCGCCGTGCCGTCCACCTGCACCTTCACGTTGGTGGAAGCATGCACCCGCGCCGCTTTGCCGGCGTTGGCCACCACGATGGCCAACACATTCCGGGCGGCCAAGGGGCCGACCATCACCGGCGCCTGCCCCAGCCGCGCTTCAAACTCAAACGTTGCTTCCGTACCCTGGTTGGCCACCTTCACCGAATGCCGCCCCGGCGCGACGCGCTCCAGAACCAGTTGCCCATCCTGCAGATCCCCGAGCGGATTACCGTCCAGCGTCACCTTACCCGCCTGCAGGTCCGTGAACAGTCGCACCGATAGCGGCAGGGGCTGCAGGGCGAGCGAAACTTCACCCGGCGTCGCGCTCACCACGTTGAGCGGGCTCGCCGCCGATTCGTAGCCCGGCAGAACCGCCAACACCTCATAGGTGCCGGCCGGCAGGGCGATGCTGCAGTTGGAGGTGCACTTCACTTCGCCATTCACCCGGATGGAGGCACCTTCGGGCGATGTCCTGATGGCGATGCTGGCCGTCCCGTCCGGCGCCTTGCTCTGGTCGGCCGCCCTCTTTTGAGCGTTGCGAATCGTAAAAATGCCGCCCGCCGCGATCAGCAGCCCGACCACCCCGCCAACCGCCACGGCCCGCTTCCAGTTGAACGGTGGCGGGGCGGTGGGACCGGCCGGGGCCGGAACCGGCGCGGTAACCGGGGCGTAGGCTGGGGGCTGGGCCGTCATCGAACCGCTCGGAAAGACCTGCGTCGGCAGTTGGGCCGCGGGCGGCACACCGCCCCCAGGCATCGTCGCCGAGGCCTCCCGCTCCGCGGTGCTCTGCATCTCCACCAGGCGCTGCCCGAATGCCACGATCCTGTTGCGGACTTCCGTAATGGCCGATTGGATGGCGCCATCATCGGGCCAGGCCCGGCCAATCTCTTCCAGGCGGTAAAAAACCGGCTTCAACTCCTCGAGCGCACGCGCCGAACCCACCTGCGCATCCAGGCGCCGGATCTCGGTGAGGGCCGCATCTCGCTGTGTAGGGTTTTGGCTCACGAAACACTCCTTGGGCGCAGAACTATTCGAAGGCGCAGAGCTACTCGATGATTATAATCCAGTAGTGCAGCCGGCCCCGCTGTCATTTCACCGTCCGGGAAGGCTCCTTGTGATACAACCGAGAAGAATGCAGCGAAGGCAATTCCTCTCCACCGTGGCGGCCGCCGCCACCGCCCAGCCCGCCGAACGCCCCAACATCCTTTGGATCACTTGCGAGGACATGAGCCCCTCGCTCGGTTGCTTCGGCGACCGCGTGGCCAACACCCCCCGGCTCGACGCCCTCGCCGCCGAAAGCCTCCGCTACACCTGCTGCTGGTCCAACGCCCCCGTCTGCGCCCCGGCCCGTACCACCATCATCTCCGGCATGTACCCGCCCTCGCTCGGCGCCGAACACATGCGCTCGCAGACCCGCATGGGCGCCGGCCAGAAGATGTTCCCCCAGCTGCTGCGCGAAGCCGGCTACTACACCTCCAACAACTCGAAGGAGGACTACAACATCGACCACACCGGCGACCACACCGGCATGGTCTGGGACGAATCGAGCAACCAAGCCCACTGGCGGAAACGCCAACCCGGCCAGCCCTTCTTCGCCGTCTTCAACTTCACCATCACCCACGAAAGCCAGATCCGCATCCGGCCCCACCAACTCCGCCAGGACCCGGCCGAGGTCCGCATCCCCGCCTACCACCCCGACACCCCGGAGGTCCGCCACGACTGGGCCCAGCACTACGACAACGTCCACACCATGGACGGCCAGGCCGGCAAGGTCCTCGACCAACTGAAGGCCGACGGGCTCGCCGGCGACACCATCGTCTTCTTCTACTCCGACCACGGCAGCGGCATGCCCCGCAGCAAGCGCTGGCCCTACAACTCTGGCCTCCGCGTCCCGCTCATCGTCCATTTCCCGGAGAAGTGGCGGGCGCTGGCCGCCGCCGAATACAAGCCGGGCGCGGCTACCGGCCGCCCGGTCAGCTTCGTCGATCTCGCCCCCACGGTGCTCTCGCTCGCCGGCGTGCCCAAGCCCGCCTACCACCAGGGCTTCGCCTTCCTCGGTAAGGGCGCCGAACCGCGCCAGCCCTACGTTTACGGCTTCCGCGGCCGCATGGATGAACGCTACGACCTCGTCCGCTCGGTCACCGACGGCCGCTACGTCTACCTGCGCCAGTACATGCCCCACCGCATCTACGCCCAACACATCGCCTACATGTTTGAGACGCCCACCACGCAGGTCTGGCAGAAACTCTTCCGCGAAGGCAAGCTCAACGCCGCCCAGCAGCAGTTCTGGAAAACCAAACCCGCCGAAGAGCTTTATGACCTCCAGACGGACCGCGACGAGGTGAACAACCTCGCCGGCGAGCCCCGCATGGCCCCGATCCTGCGGAAAATGCGCGCCGCCCAGCAGAACCTTGCCGCGCGCATCCGCGACATCGGCTTCCTGCCCGAAAACGAGATCCACGAACGCGCCGGCGCCGGCGCCCCCTACGACGCCGGCCGCCAGCTGACCAGCCTGCCCCGCATCCAAGCCATGGCGGCCGAAACCGACGCGGCCAAGCTCGCCGTCGGCCTCGCCGACCCCGATAGCGCCGTCCGCTACTGGGCCGCCGTGCGGCACCTCATCCGCACCAACGCCGCGCCGCTGCTTCCGCTGCTCAACGATCCCGCCCCGGCCGTCCGCATCGTCGCCGCCGAAACCGTGGGCCGCTACGGCGCCCCCGCCGATCTCGGGGCCGCGCTCGCCGTCCTGGCCGATCTGGCCGACATGGAAAAGCACGGCGTCTTCGTCGCCCTGCAGGCGCTCAACGCCCTTGACTATCTCGACGCTAAAGCCGCGCCCGTCAAAGCCCAACTCCAGGCCCTGCCCCGGCAAAAGCGGGGAGCCCCGCAGAAGCTCCGGGAGTACGTGCCCCGGCTGCTCGAGACCGTGCTTGAGGACCTGCCCTAACCCATGCGGGTGGGCCTCGACGCCACACCGCTCACCGTCCCCACCGGTGGCGTCACCCGCTATCTGGTCGAACTCCGGCGGGCGCTCGAAGCGGCGTTCCCGGAGGACCACTATCAATTCCTGAGCGATCAGGCCGTGCCCCGGCGGCCCGACTGGCCCACCCCGTGGACCACCCCGCCGCCGGGCCGGTTCGCCTCGAAATGGTGGCTGCTTGGGCTGCCGGTCACCCTGCGCCGCCAGCGCCTGGACGTCTTCCACGGCACGGACTTCTCGGTGCCCTATCTCCGCGCCTGCCCGAGCGTTCTCTCGCTGCACGACCTTTCGCCCTGGCGCGAGGCGGGTTGGCACTGCGGAGCGGACCGGGTCCGGCGCCGGACGCCGTGGCTGCTGCGGCTGGGCCGGGCGTCGATGGTGCTCACCCTCAGCGAGGCGGTGCGGCGCGAGGCCATCAAACGGTTCTCGCTGCGGCCCGAGCGGGTGGTGGCCGTGCCGCTGGCGGCCGGCGCCGGGTTTGCGCCGCGCCCGCGCGACCCGGCCGTGGCGCCGTATTTTCTCTACGTCGGGACCCTGGAGCCGCGAAAGAATCTGCCGTTTCTGGTCGAGGCGTGGCGCGAGGTCTGGCGTCGGCATCGCGTGCCGCTGGTGCTGGCCGGCCGCCGGCGCGAGGACGGACCAGTGTTCGCCGCCGAAGAGGGGCTTGACCTGCGCGGCGCGGTGGCCGAGGCCGATCTCCCTCCGCTGTACGCGAACGCCCTCGCCGTGGTGTATCCCACTCTATATGAGGGTTTCGGCCTGCCGGTGCTTGAGGCGATGCAGTCCGGCGCGCCGGTGCTCACCTCGCGTGACCCCGCCGTGACCGAGGTGGCCGGCGGCGCGGCGTGGCAGGGTGAGGCGGACGACAGCAGGGCGTGGGTGGAGGCGATGGCCGCGTGCGTCACGCAGCCGGAGCGGTTGGCCGCCTGGCGCGCGGCGGGGCTGGAGCGGGCCGCGGCGTTTAGTTGGGAGCGGACGGCCCGGGCAACGCACGCCGTCTATGAAGAAGCGGTGCGGCGGGGGTAGTCTGGAGGGATGGCGCTCACCGAACTGGAACGGAACACGCTGCTGCGGGAACTGCGCGAGCAGGAAGCCGCCCTGCGCGAAGCTTGCCGGGCATGGGACCAACCCGCGCCACCGGGAGCATGGTCGGTGGCCGCCATCGCCGAGCACCTGCACCTGACCGACGCCATGGTGAGGCAATTGCTCGAAAGCCCGGCGCTGCGCCTGGACGACCCGGCGCCAGTAGCCCTCAGCGATGACGAGTTGTTCCGGCGCGTGGCCCGGCGCGGCCGGGCCGTGGAGGCGCCGGAGCGGCTTCGGCCCTCCGGGCGGTGGCCGGCCGAGGCCGACTTCCGCGCCGCCGACACCGCGCAGCGGCAAGCCCTCTACACCTGGATCGAACAGACCCCCCTGCCCCTGCGCGAGGGCCGCTGCGCGCACCCGTTCCTCGGCCTGCTCGACGGCTATCAGTGGCTGCTGTTCCTGGCCGCGCACGGCCGGCGGCATATCGCCCAAATCAACGAAAGGCTCGTCGATAAGAGGGAAGACTAGGAGATTGTCCCGCCGCGTTCTTTTCCTTACCCCGGAATCGCCGTTCCCCGTCCTCGGCGGCGGCGCCCAGCGCATCGCCTCGCTGATGGAATACGCCGCCGCGCGCGGGGCCGCCGTCGACCTGCTTACCTTCGCCCCCTGTACCCCGCCGCCCGGCGCCGTTGAGCGCTGCTGGCATGTCGCGCTGCCGGCCAACGGGCGGTCGCTCGCGGCCCGGGTGCTGCGGAACGCCGGGCGGTTTCTGCGCGGTGTCCCGCCGCTCATCGACCGGTTGGCTGGCTTCGAATCGCAAATCGCCGACGTCCTCGCCGGCGAGCGCTACGACGTGATCTTCGTCGAGCACTTCTGGCTCGGCCCCTATGTCGACCTGCTCCGCGGCTACGCCGGGCAGGTGATCTGCGACCTGCACAACGTGGAAAGTGCGTTTTTCGCGAGCCTGAGCCGGGCCGAGCCGTGGCCGGGGCGCCTCGTGCATCGGCGTTTCGCCCGGCTCTCGGAGCAGCTCGAACGCCGCTACCTGCCCCGCTACTCGGCCGCCCTGGTGACCTCGGAGCAGGATGCGGCGCGGGTGGCCGGTCTGGCGCCGGGCCTGCCGCTGACGGTGTTCCCGAACACCATCCCGTGGCGCGAGCTCCCGGCCGGGGCGCGGGAGCGCACC
>Ga0114980_10002335_pt1 | contig 13447 bp, 5 predicted proteins | sample S_140806_EF_Meta_FD_87018 | JGI IMG/M metagenome (GOLD analysis project Ga0114980, IMG submission 87018) | Freshwater microbial communities from Lake Simoncouche, Canada to study carbon cycling - S_140806_EF_MetaG | ecosystem: Environmental > Aquatic > Freshwater > Lake | place: Lake...
GCAGTCACACTGGTGGGGGTGATTGCTCCCAGTAACAGACTGATAGCCGGGGTGGTCGTAGGATTAGCCACTGTGCCCGACACGCCATTGGCCGTAGTTACAGATACGCTTGTAACCGTTCCGCTGCCAGCCGGTCCCGGGGGTCCAGCGGGGCCTGCAGGTCCAGCCGGGCCAGGTGCGCCCTGAATGCCCGATCCACCGGAGGGCTTGGTCAGGCCGGTGTCTAGCCTGGTGATCTCGCAGATGGCGTAGATTTCCGGGATACCTGTGAGGCCAGCAGCAACACCGAGGTGATCAGCGCCTGCTGCCGAGATGTAGTATTCAAGCCTATAGACATTGTCCTTGTGGGGCTGTACTCGGACATTGATGTCGTTGTAGGTGTTTGACTGATTGCTCACCTCCACCGACACGCCGTAACCAATGATCACATCGACGCCTGCCTCTGCACTAGCTGTGACGTCGTAGATCCGCATCCTGGTGTGACCAGTGTGCAGTAAGGCAGCCATGGCCCGGATCTGGTAGGCACCTGCAGCCAGTGTGAACTGGTTGGATGTAAGGGCCAGGATCAGGCTGTTGGGATCGCTCTCAATGGTGTTAAGATCCCTGGTCGTCCAGGTAGTAGCTACACCGTTGCCTCCACTGGTGCCCGAGGTCTTGCTGTCGGTAAGGACAGCGACCTTCAGGGTCAAGGAGTCGACGTCTTTCCTGAGCTTGTTTATCAGGCTGGTGCTGGTCTGGGAATCGTAGCTCATCGGTTGCCCTTACGTCGGAGGATTCGTTGCGCCTCGTCAACGCTGCTGGCGATGCCCAGGAGGCTGCCTGCGGGGCCGTAGAGGCGGAGTGAGCCTTTGGCCTTGCCTGGGAGGGCTCGGTAGCCGCCGGGAAACGAGTAGGCCCCGGGCATGGCAGAGTCGGGGGAGGGCATGAACTTGGGGTCGTACCCAAACTCAAAGATTGAGTCGCCGTTGGTGTACAGGTCTCCGGCAGGCACCGTCTTCTCAAGGATCTTGTAATCGCCACCAAGCGGTCCTTCGCCATGATCGACGGCGTAGCTCTTGATCGTGGTGATCCAGTCTCCAGGGTTGATCTCGTTGGACTGAATGCTTTTCGGAATAGCTCGGAACACCTTCACAGGCGCATCCGGTTTGCCTTTGGTAGCTTGGATGATCCGGGCAGCAGCCTTGTCCGTTGCGTCACCGCTTGAGTGACCGTAGTACTGGGCCGCATTTGGGCCGTAGACGTCGTCTGGATAGACGCCCTTCAGATTGTCCAGCGGGGCACCATAATTACGCTGCGGGGCTTTATGCTCACCGCTGTAGTCCGGCATGAAGCGGATGTCATCCGAGGTTGCCTTGAACCGCTGCGGCTCGATCACCGAGTACATCCTGCCCACCGACTTGGGCGCAAAAGGCTCTACCGGAACCACATCGGTGAGCTCGTAGCCGTACTTTACGCCGCCCTTCTTGATGTCGTAAGGCGATCCGGGCGCCACCAGATGGCTTTCCTCGTCGCGTCGGAACTCGGCCTCGTCGCGGTAGACAATCGGCTGCTTGGCGACAGTGGCATAGCCCACCACCTTGGTGTCTTTAATGCCTGTCCTTACGAGGCCTATGCGCTGGCCCAGGACGCCCTGCATAGCGTTGTTCAGTGTGTCCCGGGTCTCAATGGTCTTCTGGCCATTCAGGATCTGCCCAGTGAAGTCCTGGGAGAAGTCGTTGATGTTTACAGCCCGGGTCACCTCACGGTCTCCGGCAGGCATGAAGCGCTGCTGACCGCTTACTCCCTCCGAGGACGGGGATCCCGCTGGCTGAACATCTCCTGCAGGAGCTGGAAGTCCTCCGGCCCCGGGGTCCATGGCTTGGCCGGCATCTGCCCCACTAGAAACCTGTCGTCTTTGCTCGGCGATTGAGCGCCGCCGACCCAGTTCCTGAGTAAGGCTACTCGATCCAGGCTCGATTGGTCTGGCTGTGGCGTATTCTTCAAGTCCATAAACAATTGTGGAAACAGTTCCGTTTTTCTTGTAGCTAACGTTGTCGATCTTGTCAAGCGCAACTGATGCCGTATTTGCCCTAGACACCCAGTCTTGCATCTTGGTGTTTACGATTCCTGGGTCTAGGTGATCCAAGGAATCGTAAACCGCAGAAAACTCCGGGATGTACTGAGCGCGAAGCCCGATGACGTTGCCTCGGTCATCCCGAGCCATCGTAAATCCATCAATGCCGTTTTCTTGGAATGCGGCTACTGCCTCGGATATGTCATCCCAGGAAGCTCCTTTCTTGAAGCCAACCTCCATGATGGGACGGGCATTCGGATGGTCGATTGGTACAATCTGCGACACAAACACGTCGCTCTGGACACGCTCTGGCTGGCTGGCAACGCGGATGATTTCCGAGATCTGATTGGAGATGCTCTTGGTGCTGCCATCCGGGTTCTTGCTTACCGAGAACTCAATGTCGAAGGACGGTTCAAACACGCCACCGTACAGGCCGGAGGAGTTATTGACGCGAGCCGCAACCAGACCTTCAAGGCCGGAAATAGACTTCCGCAAGGCCAGCCGTTCCTTCTCTTGAATGTCAGACTTAAACTTGTTCAGGTCGGTAAAAGTCGTGACGCCGGCCTGGAATCGGTCTAACGCCAGCTTTCCAGCCTCCTTGTCGAAGCTCGACTTCTCGGCGCCCACGGTAGAGGTCCATCCGTTTTTCTCCCAGACGTCCTTCTCCATGAACCACATCAAGGCCTGGAGATCGTCAGGGTTCATCCCAAGGCGCTTACCAACAACATCGTAGACGTCCTGAGCAAAGAAAAAGTCGGGATCGGTGACGCCTGATTCTTGCTCAGGAAGAGGACGCCATTTCTCGCGTGATCCTTCGTACAGCAATCGCCGTAGATTGCGGGCTGCCCAGACGTCAATGGTGGCCTTTAGCGTGCGCCCAGTGAGGTTTCCAGCAAAGTTAGGAGTCTTAGGCCCAACTGTTTGTTCAAGCCAGAGTCCGTACAGGACGTGCAGCACCTTTTGCGAGTTGGCGTTGTACTTCCTACCATTGGATCGCAGCGGTACGCCTTCAAACTTGTTGATCTGTTTTCTGATCTCGTCATCAACCTTGAATGCGGACGCCCTTTTGCCCGGGTTCTTTGCCTGCCATTGTTTGAGAAGTTCGCCTGACTGTGCGTCAGAATAGGTTTTGTTTGCGTGCTGGCTGAAATCTGAAAGCAGGCCGTCATATTGGCCCGTGCTCAACAGCTTCAGGGATTCAATTGCTTGCTTGAAGTTAGTATCGACCGGAGTGCGGGCTGACGTAGCCCCAAGCAACTGCCCAAACACTTCGATGTTAGCGCCAAACTGCTGCTGCAGGAACTCGCGCATTCGGCTGTACCATCCAATACCCTTGCTGATGTCTGGGTTGTTGAAGGCTTTCCTAGCGTCGACATCAAGTAGATCCGCGGCTTGAACTACAGCTCGATCTTTGTTCTTTGAGAGCTTTGGAGATCCGAGCAAATCGTATGGAACCTTGGCAAAAGCCACTTCCATGACCGGCCTTCCTTTTGCATCGACCACCGGGTTTTCATTGGCATCCAACACCTGCTCAAACTTTGGGTTTCCTTCTCGATCAGTTTGAATCTCCAGCCGCTTTGCTTCTGGGTACTTACGGGCAGTCTCCATCGATTTTTTCTTGGCAATGGAAACAGCCTTGCGCTCTTCAGGTGTGAACTGTTGTCCGGTGCGAATAGACTGGGCTTCACCAGGCTCTTCAGCCGGCATGAACCTCACATCCCTCGCTTGTCGTACCGCCCCGCCTTCGCCTTGGCCTTCTTGGCCACCGACAGCGCGATTGCGACCGCCTGCTTCTGTGGCTTGCCCGACTTCATTTCCGAGCTGACGTTGCTGCTGACCGACTTCTGGCTGTATCCTTGTTTGAGTGGCATAATCTTTTTCTGCTTTGAGTTTGGCTTGTTCCTGAGTGTCGAAGATCCCAACGGTGGATCCATCGGGGCCGTACAGGCGGAACTTTCCGTTCTTCGACAAGATTCGATAGCCTCCATTCTCATCGGTGCTGACCTTGGTCTCACCAATGGCCTCTGCAGGCATAAAGTTGAGCTGAGTGCGGCGGTAGCTCGACTGCTCGCCCATGTCGCCTGTCCAGGGGATCTGGGCCTTAGTGGAGTCGGCATTCTGGATGCGCTCAAGACGCAGATCCTGGTAGACCGATCCCCCCTTGCGGTTGGCGACGTAGCCGGCAGTCGGGAAGTTGACCATGACGTCCCCCTTCTTGGGAACTGCACCCATGATCTCGTTGAACATATTGCGCTTCTTAGCGCCCTCAATACCTCCACCGAGCGCCTCGGCGGAAGGCACAGCGCCGGTCTCAGCAATGTTCTTCAGGTACACGTCACGCATCGTGGACATGGCCTGGTCGTAGTTGTTGAAGAGGCTCTTGTAGGCCGGCTTGCTCAGTGCCTTGTACATCCTGGCCTGCACCTTGCCCCAGTCGACCACCTTGACGTTGACGCCGCCCTTGCTGTTGATCGAGATGCCGTAGGGCAGGAACAGCTTCTGGGACTCTCCAAACACGCCGGATCGCCCGGTGGATCCGTAGACCTTCCAATAGCTGCCTTCCATAAGCGTGCCATCCCGGATTGCGGTGGCGATGTCGATCAGTGTCCTGGAAGAGGATGGACCAAAGATGCCACTCTTCGATACTGCATCGGCCTCGGCCAGGCTAAGTCTCCCTTCGATGACCGGGTTTCCGTAGGCATCCATGCCCGAGATGCTGGTGCGGTCAGCCTGTGGGACAGACTCGACAGCACGCATCGTGCGGTTGGCTATGTCTGCGGTCTTGGCTGCAAGTTCAGCCTTGGACAACGGCCTGACAATGCTGCCATCCGGGGCAGTCATAAACAGGTCCGAGTAGCCTCGGGCCATGATGACCGCATTCTGCTGCGCTTGGGTCATCTTGTTGATGTCGACCCGCTGCTCGGTGGGCTCGTAGCCTTCCTTCGGAGTCACCAGGTTCTTGATGGCATCCTCCATCCAGTCGAGCTTGATGCGCCGTCCGTTGGCGTCGTAGAAGGTACGGGCAACAGGGTCGAAACCAGCCTGCAATGCACGCCGAGTGAACCGTTCCGAAACAGCCTCCTTGGCGTTGTTCAGCGCCATCTCAAAGAAGGAAGGAATGCGACCCGGAAGCATCGTCTTCGGGTCTTTTCCTTTGAGCATCTCCTGCGTGTAGTACGCGGCAAACTCATCGGTGATGACGTTAAGAGCTTTAACCTGTTGAGCCCGTTCAAGAGCGGGGTCAAATGCATCCCTTAGTTCTATACGGATGCGGTCTGCAATTACACGTCCACCTCTTGATTCAAGCTTGTCTGCATAAGCATTTGCAAATTCAGTGAACTGTCTCTTGAAATCAGGATCTTGAGACGATGTGCTGATTACCTTACCACTAAGCATATCCTTGATTGCTTGAGTGATGCGTGCATGAAGGATTTCGTGCGGAAGAGTATCTGGACTCGCCTTATCGACATTGATCAACACAGTGGGTTTTCCACTCTTTACGTTGTCTGGTCCGATTGAAACACCAGCGTAATTCACCGTCTGCAGTCCAGCAGGGACCGTGTCTGAATCAGTGTGAAAAATAACTTCAATTCCAGCGCCTTCAGCACCAGCAACTTCGGACAGTGCTTTAACAAGCTGCTTGTTGTTAAGTCGCCCATATAGAGTGGCGCGTGCCTCGGAATCTTTAATGGTCGCAATCTGCTCACCGGCCACTGGATCGATGTAAGTGAACTGCACGTCGGTGGGACGAGTGTTGAGATCATCCACCGCGGTCTGTCGGACACGTGCGCCATTGAACACGTTTGCTTCAACTGTCTTGGCTAGTTTAAAACCACCATCAAAAGCTCCAAAACCAGCACCACTTCCAATAGCTGAAGCAATTGCATCTCCTTCTTCTCCGGTTAAACCAGCCAATGCAGCACCGCCAGCGGCTCCTCCTACCATCGGCAACAGAATCGTTGCCGCTCCCCTTATCGGAGTCTCAAGGCCGCTCCTGGCGAGCGCGGTTCCTAAGGCTCGAGCCCTAGATGATGCGCCTTCAGCCGCGGCAATACGCTCGCCAGCCCCTAAAAGGCCGCGCTGGGTCGCCGTAAGGCTTGGACCACCGGATACAGTTCCAGCTTCTCCAACGGTCTCCATGGCCCCTCCTAGGCCCTTGGTTACAGTGATTGTCTTAGCAACAGTTCCTAGACCAGGAACATTCATGGTGATCGGAAGGCCAGCAGCCTCACCCAAGGTGATTCCTGTGGTTCCTTTGGCGATGCCTTCCTGCACCGCTTGGCCCATCTGCTCGGATCCAGTGACTCCGGCAGTGAATCTGCCTGCCATATTCTCGGGAACACGGCCTAGGTTTGAAATGCGTTCGCCAGTGCGTTGGAGAATCTGCCCTGCCCGAGGGATTAACGGGATGGCACGCTGCGCCAATGCAGACGCTAGCTTTCCGCCGCCGGCAAAAGCAATGGATGACGGGTCAGCAAGGAACCCACCGACATCAAGGCCTTGCTGGCTGATTGCTTCCTGGGGAATCCCATAGGCCTGCAAGACATCTTGAGAGGCAGGAACACGCTGGTCTCCTGGTGCGTTGGCACGGGCTAACTGCCGTTTGATCTCGGCAGCAGCAAGGAAGGCCTCGTACTTGTCGTCGTCGTTGCGGAGCTTTCCGGTAATGTCCGACAGCTTGTTCAGCGCGGTGTCGATCAGTCCGCGGCCCATGTTCTCGGCTTTGAGCCTAGATTGGACTGCGATTTCTGCAGCGGTGCCACCGGCAAGCTGCATCGGTGTAACGCCTTCAGGAGGGTCCATGTACTGCCCAATGGCCTCGCCCAGCTTGTAAGGCATTGAGGCAATGTCCTTCACCGTTTGAACGCCAGCAGTGCCAATGGTTTCTAGTGGCTTGTCGCCGAGCAGTGGCTTGGTCTTGGAGACCTTCAGGTAGTCGAGGAACTCTTGCTTGCTGGGAGTGTAGTCGGTCTGCGCTCCTTGAAACTGCAGCACCTTGTTGTACGAATCATCAGGTGTTGGCGGGAATTCCTTGGATACGATTGCGTCTATGTCCGCATCGGATGCCCCATCAGCGAACTCAATGCTTCCTCTATTTGGAATCTCAACAACGATTGGCATAGGTTACTTTTTAAACACCTTGTACTTAACGCCTCCGATTGTCTGACTTTCTTGATCCGGTGTTTGATTTTTGTCTGTGGCACCAAACTGCTGCGCTTGCTGGAACGTGTTTGAAGGAACAACAAGGTTCTCTGGGATTCCTCTGTCTTTAGCCATTGATCGGTATCTGTCAGCAACCGATTTCGCTTCGGTTGTTAAACCAAAGTAGCTCTTTTTGGCGGTATTGATAAAGTTGTTACGCTGTTCGTCGTCTGCAAGGAACTCGCCTTTCAATGCTTTATTGTAAGTTGCAACAATCCTGTCAGGTATTCCTCCAGCGTTTGCAGCAGTAGCAAACTCTCCTTCTCGGACAGTACTGCCGGGATCCAAAGTCTTCATAAACGAGAAGATAAGCGCGATGTCATCGCTGGGCTTATATTGAGGAGTTCCAACTCCAAGATTGTTCATTTGGTTCAAAAACGAACCAGCAATGCTAAGGTTTTGAACCGTCTTTTCGTTGTTAAAATCCGTGATGAACTTGTCAGCAATTTTCTGCTGAGGCTCACTCAAATTTAAATAAGCGTTATCGGTTTTAGGCGTTGCTTTTAGTGCGGCTCCAGCAGCCTTTCCTGAAACCATTGGTTGAACAAAATCAGTTCCAGGAATTGGCATAGAAGTAACACCGGGAGGCACACCGTATTCGGTTTCTAGACCACTCGGTCCCATCTTTGCTCCAGTAGGAACCAATCCAGCAGGCATAGTTTGATTCATCCTTTGAATCTGCTGAATGAACTGAGGAAGCATTTCAGGAGTCAGCTTGTTGCCGTACTTTTGAAGCATCTCCTGAGTCACGTCGGCGTATCCAGCGGTCGGGCCTTGTCCCGGTTTCCTACTCGCTATGTCGAGCATTGCCTTGGTTAAGAAGGGATCGGCTTCAGCCTGCTTTTGAGCCTGTCCCAACCGCAACGCGCCTTCCGCCAACTGCTGCCTGGCCGCAGCATCGCGCACCTCGTTGGACTGATCGTTCCGATACTGATTCAGCACCATCACCGCATCACCGAGCGCCGCTTTCTTCTTGGCCAGGCTCATGTCGACAAACTTCTCGCCGAGCACACCGGAGAACTTGTTCAGCATCTCACGGTCGGCCTGCACCTTCTGGGTGTACCGAGGGATGTCCTGCTCAGTGACTCCTGGGGGAAGTTGCCCAGTCTCGCTGTATTGCTGGATGGCGGCGTACTTTGGATCCGATGAGAGCTGTTGCTGCATCAGGCCGGCAAGAGTGTCGCGGCTTTGATCTGCAGCCTCGGTTTCTGCCTTCCTTGTGCGGTACTGCTCAATGGCTTTGCCCATGTCCTGACCAATGCCAGCGATGCCAGCACCAATGTTACGCCCAGCCTGAGCGTAAGCCTCAATGTAGCCTGCAGGAACAGATGAAGGTCCGCCACCTTGGTAGCCTGCTGAATAGCCGTAGGTTGCCATAAGAATTTATTTTCTACCTGCAAGGAATCCACCGCCCAAAGAACCGAGGCCGCCCATAATGCCTCCAATGATTCCAGACGTAGCCGATGCACCGGCAGCGTTTGCCGCCATCTGGGTCTGTTGGTTTCCACCAAACAGATTCTGGGCGTAAGCGCTCTCTGGGTTGAAGAGTTGGCCCGGATTGAATCCTTGAGCCTGGCCTAGGAAGCCTTGAGAACCAGCAAAAGCCTGGCTTGGTCGTCCAAGGATCTGCTGGAACACGTCGCCGTACACGCCTTGGCCTGCCTGCAATGCGCCCATAGCCTGCTGCTGGCGCTGCTGTTGAAGGCCGGCACTTGCCATTTGGGAGCGTAGCGCCTCTTGGAATGCAGCATTGGGGCTCTGAGCAATTCCTCGGGCAGAGGATGCCATACGGGACTGCTGCTGCGCCATGCGCTGTTGTTCGGGCGTCAACTGGCTGCCGGCCAATAGACCGGAGGTAGCGTTGGCAGCTAGGATGTCAGCAATCCGAGTCTGATCAGGAGCAAAGCCTTGGATGGCAGCACGCGCCTGAGGCCCGAGGCGGGAGATATCGGCAATGTCACCGGCACGCGATGCCGCACGGCTGGCGGCCTCGGTACGGCCCATAGCGGGGGCAATCTGCTGTTCGTACAGGCGCAGCAGTTCAGGCGTAGCCTGGTTGAGCAGGTCCATCTGCAACGCTTGGTACTTCGGAGCAAATTGAGCCTCGGCAGCATACCTTTCCGGTGCCAGTTGGAGCTGCGTACGAAGGGTGTCCGCGGTCTCTTGGGCGTAGTTGCGTGGTGCTGGTGCGTCGACTGTCATAGATACTTGGATGCTGCCCTATAGATCGGCATCGAGCCTTTCCGATAGGTGGTTAGTTTGCCGTTGCGATAACCGATAGCCGGGAGGATTGCCGACTCCGGTGCGTCGTGAAAGAACTTAGCCGCCACTGCCATTGCGAATAGTGCGCAATCGGCGGCGAACTGATGCCAGTACCAGTGGTCGCCATTGGGATCGGACTTCTGCCAAGTCCACTCCTTAGGCTCCAGCCCCATCTGCCTCCAGCCTACCAACACCGCCACTACGTGCCCATCCTGCAAGGCCACCTTGAGCGTGCCCTGCTCGGCATGGAACATCACATAGTCCTCCACAGCCTCACGGGTCCAGCCTTGGAAGCTGTCCGAGAGCTTGTGCAGCAGGTAATCGGTGACGAGGGGGATCAAGGGAGGATCTCTTGGAGGATTACTTGGGAGGTGGCGCGGGTATAACCAGAGCTATCAGTGTTGTTTGATGTTCTGTTTAAATAGAAAACATTTGCAGCACTTCCGTATACACTAACCCTGTAAGACACAGAGGCTGTTGATGTTGGTGAATCAACGAATATAATAGGGATAATTGATTGAGTTGAGTTTGTGTCCCCATCATTTGGTTGAACCCTGATTCCGTTTATTCTGCTTCCAGCGCTCGTAGGAATCCCAAGTTCTTGAACTGCAGCTCCAATAACGCGCTCAAGAATAAACCCACATTGAATAGCAACTTCGCATGATATATTGAATTGAACCAATACCTTTGAGGTGGCTGTTTGAGGAGTAATTGATGTGGTTAACTGTGTTATTTCAAGTGCGCCATTTCTAGTTATTGGAAGTGTGTAAGTTACAACATCAGTGTAGTTTGTAAAAGAAACAGCCGGCCTCAACGCATTCAACGCTCCTGCAGACAGTGTAAGGTTAGATCCAACCGTCAGTTCCTGAACAACGCCAGCAGCACCTTGAGATCTTCCAAGCAGACGCGCATCAGCAACATTCTGAATCTTGGCATAGGTGACGTTTGAATCAGCAATTTTTGCAGTGGTAACAGCCGCTGCCTTAATATTGACGGTCGTTGCCGTCAGCACTAAGTCGGTCGTCGTAAGCGCTACCGGGCTTGCACTCGCTGCTGAACCGTTTCCAACTATTGTCTGATCGGCCTGAGCATACAGCGAAGGAAGCGGTACGGACTGAACTCCGAGCGTTATCGACCCGCCATCGACCGTACCTGTGACATCAATTGCAGGCGTGCCTAGCAGATTGAGCGTTGCTGCATCCAGCGTGGTAGAACTGGTGACGGTGGTTCCTGGCGTGACGGTGACAAAGAGTGGCATAGATTAGACGTCGGTTTTGCCGTAGAGTCGGAAAGGAATTGCGATTGATTTCAGGCTGTGAATGTTTAGCGCACCGGAGGTAGTGGTAACCACAGGTTGCATGGTGATGGAGTGGCGACGCAGGCGAGCCTTCTGGCTGAACGATTGAAGCAATCCCGCCTTGAATCCTGAAGTGTTACATTTAATGCCTGGAAGCGTAGAGTAATCCTCACGGAAAGGATTGAGGAAGTTGTTTCCTGAGTTGTTGGTAACGTAGGTTCCGCTTCCATATGTGTAGTAGGCTGTGCGGCTCTTGGTCTCGTTAGTGGCAATAGCGTATGACTCATTCACACCATCAAAGTTTGCAGTGATGGAATAAGTAGGATTCCAAGAGGTTAACTCAAACTGCACATTGGTCCACTGTTTGTGATCGACTCCGTTGTTTGTTGCAAGACTTGCGGAATATGGATTTTTGTCACCGGTATGGCCTCGGAAGTAAACCGTGGTGGCAATCTGTTGGATCGTGCCTACACGATTGCGATCCTGCAGGGCCTGATAGTCAAAGTTGTGTATGAACCCGCTCTCATCCGCCCAGCAGAGCGTGTCTGTGCCAGCGACGATCAGTCTGGTGTAATACCGTGGAACAAGCAGCAATCCTTCCCAGTAGCCTTCCCACGCTTGGTTCAGGAAGTTGTACACCAGAGTGCGCTGGTTTGTCCCGTCTCCACCTTCCACTGGGACGCTCAAGATGTACCGGTTGTTGTAGTAAGCTCCACATGACTTTCTCCAGTTAGCTTGGTCAATATCCTCAATGACGTTTTGGATAGGATCAGACAATGGAAGCACTACCGACTGGCTGATGCCAAATTCGGTTTGCTTGAGGCTGATCACACCGCGCTGACTAAGAAAGACAATGTCTGATCCGGTGGACGCAATAGACGCCTGGCTGATGCATCCAAACTCCCGAGTGACCTCAGTGAGCCGGGTAGTCGACAGGTCGCCGTAGAGGTTCTCCACAGCGAGAATGCTGCGTTCCTTGAATACTATTAATGTGGTCGTGTTGAATGGGTACAGGGCCACCACAGCGTCATTAGCGCCAGTGTTGAGCTTGAACTCATTCAAAATCGGGCTGTAGTGCAACGGATCCAGCACGTCGGATACTGCCAGGTAGTCGGGACCGTAGAGCAGCAGCAGGCGGTTCTGGAAGTACAGGCCCTCACGGCCAGCAGGTACATTAGCACCGGAGGCAGAGGACTTCTTGATCGTGCCAGTAACGGTATCTGACGTTATCTCGGTGAGAGTAGACGGCTTGGGTACGGTCACAACCACTGACGTAGCGGTATGCCCAGGATTAGTAATGGTGACCGCTGTCACTTTGCCGTCAGTGATAGTAGACGTCGCCGTTGCACCTATTACGCCGGTTATCACCGGTACTGGTGCGGTCATGTAACCAGCACCTTGATTGACGATGGTCAAGGCGGTTACACCAGAGCCAGCAGGAGGGGCAACTATGACCGTTGGAGCAACAGTGTATCCCGTTCCATGTGTTACTACGGTAAACCCAGTAACTTTGCCTCCAGAGACGGTTGCTGTAGCCACAGCGCCGACTCCTCCTCCTCCACCTGAAAATGAAACACCTGGAGCTGTGGCATAACCAGCACCACCAATTCCAAGAGTGATTGATCCAACCGTATTTCCTGAAAGCACTGCTGTCCCGGTGGCAGTAACTGCACTGGCTGTTGCGGTTATGTTAGCGACTGCTGCCGTGTTGAGCGAATCAAGCTCCTCGGAGGATCCGCTGAACAGTTTTAGCGAGTTCTTGTCGGTGGGGAATACGTAGTAGATTCCGTTTGAAACACCTGCGTTTACATTGCTGATGGTCACCTGATCTCCAGCAACAAACGGATGGTTTGGAACCGTAATCGTGTCGTCCGTAATTGATGACGCTACGATAGCATTCACCGATGCAATCCGGTTGAATCCGTTATCAAGCGCCGATACAGGCACGCCAGCATTGTAGGAGGCCTCCATCATCAACGGCAGGCCGTCGTTGTAGAAGTCGCTGACGCCTTGTGTTACGTCGTACCCGGTGGTGTTGTTCGACAGTTCAAAAAAGTACCGATTGGCACTGGTGAGACCGGACGTAAGTGCAACCGGAGATGATCCGGTTTGAGCCGATCCTTGGGAAAGGTGCAAGGTGCAGACTCCTCCTCCCTTTACGTTCACGAACATCGCAAAACCTTGCCCGGCTGTGGTCGATGTTACTTTCCACAAGTTCGGAGCCACACCAACCTGAACAACCCCAATCCGATCACCGGACGCCATGTCTGGTGGGACGTGCAGCGTTACCGTACTGTTGGTTGAATTGACATCCGCACCAGTAAAATAGTACCGGGCATTCCCAGGTCGCAGCATGACCACCGCATTGGTGGCCTGCATTAGGCGAACCGGCGTGTAGATGTCGTGCCCGTTCATCGGAATCTCCAGGTGCGACTGGTTGGGTCGTACCAGGTACATCCTGCCCTGACCTCCATCTTCTGTTACCAATGTACGGGCCTCGTTGGTGGCAACGATCAGCGCCTGATAGCCGGTGTCAGGATCGCGAAAAGGCAGCACACCGAGGATGTCGGTGAAGGCATCGGTAGAACTGTAGAACTGGACGTTCTTGTTTACCGGAGGTCCAGCAAACGAGA
>Ga0114980_10002336_pt1 | contig 13434 bp, 12 predicted proteins | sample S_140806_EF_Meta_FD_87018 | JGI IMG/M metagenome (GOLD analysis project Ga0114980, IMG submission 87018) | Freshwater microbial communities from Lake Simoncouche, Canada to study carbon cycling - S_140806_EF_MetaG | ecosystem: Environmental > Aquatic > Freshwater > Lake | place: Lake...
ATTGCAAACTTTGAAGAACACAAGAAAGGGTCGATTGAGGTCGGTAAATGGGCAGACCTAGTTGTATTGAATCAAGATCTACTCAATTGCCCTGAACCTTCGATTCTTCAAACTGGAGCGCAGCTTACGATTGTGCAAGGAGAAGTAGTATTCCGCAAAGACAACTAATTCCATTCAATCCGTATCTTGCCATCGGATTTATGCATCTTTCTCCGACCATAAGCTGGATTGATACAGACCTGCTGCTTCGTGAAGCGCTCAGCAAGCTGGAACATGCCTCGACTCTAACCTTCGACACCGAATACGACAGCTTCAAACGCAGCTACGGATTCAAGGCGCTACTCATTCAGATATTCGATGGCGAATCAGTTTACATTATCGATCCGACGAGTCCGATTGACCTGCAACCGCTTTGGGGCATCTTCGAGAATAACGACATCCAGAAAATTTTGTATTCCGGCAGCGAAGACATCGCTCTGCTCAAAGCGATGGGCTGCAACATTCAGAATGTCTTCGATGTGCAGATAGCGGCAACGCTGTCCAATCACCCGGCGCGCAATTTAGGTGGGCTCATAGAAGCAGAGACCAGACAAGCACTCGATAAAAGTCAACAACAATCAGACTGGAGCAAACGCCCATTGAGCGAAGAGCAACTTTCGTATGCTGCCAACGATGTAATCTATCTGCCAGAAATTGCCAATCAACTCACAGCGCAAGTAGCAAGCAAGGGACTCCTGCATGTGCTGCAAGCAGAAAACGAAGCGCTCGAAGGGATTTCTCCGCGCACACACCAACCGAAGTTGAAGCCCTATCATTTCCGAATGCATTCCGATGCGTTTTGTGTTTCGCTACTCGACCTGCTCAATTGGCGCGATGGCGTAGCCCGTGAGTGGAATATTCCCCCTGTGCACGTAGTGGATGTTCCTGTGCTGGAGCAGGCGCTTTTGCTGCGTGATCGCTTTTTAATTCAAGCGGATTTCAAAGGTTTCAATCCAAAAATTAAACGCAGCCAGGAACTGCAGGCACAAGTTCTTTCCATCGTTTCCGATTTCGACTTGAACAATTTGGAGCGACTGCGTGAAAGAAAACCCAAGCGCGATTTTTACACCAAGGAGGAAGTGGAACAGAGAACTACTGCCCTCTGCGTCCCATTCAAACAAATGGCAGTGGAACGCTACGGAGAAGTAACGGCCGACTTTCTTCTGCGTGGTCTGAAAAAACTAGTCACCACACCCGACCCCGATGTAAGCGAATTGAAACCCTATCAACTTGAGCTGTATACCTGCATGCTGGAAGGCAAACAATGGCCTTGGTAAATCTTGCTCACTGGTAAAACCTTTGTGTTTTTAAAAAGTTAACCCCCTATTCACTGAACCTGTTTGAATTAATCGCAACGAACTCTCATGGTTGATTTTGCATTACCCTCCCTATCCGAACAAGAGACTAAACGAGCACTCAAGCTCAAGACGGAGCAAAATCAAATCATTTCTGCTATAGCCGGGGCTTTTGTTGGCGCCGCTTGGTATGCGGTTGATTATATTCTCATCCCTGATCAACGTTGGAGCCTTCTTTTATGCAGGATCGGTCTACTTGCACTACCCCTGCTGATTTGCGCCCTGCGCCGTCCGCTGAAAGTAAGCGGTAAAATGTGCTTGTACTTCACGACGGTTTTGACAACCATCATGATTGCCTACGTGCTCAACAGTGTTCCGCATGGTGTATTCCATACCTATGTTTTTGGGTACGCACTCATGTTTATTGGTGTAGGTGCATTGGCCATTTGGGAGCGTTTGTATTCCATACTGCTGCTTGTATTCTCCGTGCTCATCAACGTTGTTTTCTTCTATTACCTGAGCCCACTCGAAAACACGACCTTTTTGGCAGAAGCGCTCTTCCCAATCATTGCGTGCGCGATTATTAGTAGCCTCATGATTGATAATCGACGCACTATTCAACTGAAAGAAATCCGACATCGTCTCGAAATTGAACAATCTCAGAAGATCCTTGAAGAACAAAAGAACAAACTCAGCAGTGAACTCGACAATTTCGTGTACAGTGTATCGCACGATTTACGCAGCCCGTTGCTCTCCGTAAAAGGTATTCTCACACTGTTGTTCGACAGTGGTAAAATTGACCCGGGTGCGGAGCAATACCTGCGAATGGCCGAGACCAGTATCGATCGCTTGGACAGCACCATACAAGACATCCTCGAGTACTCCAGGAATTCACGCTTGGATGTCAAGCCGGAATGGTTCGACATGAAAGTGGTGGTAAGTCAAATTTTTGAAGACATTCAATTTATCTCCGAAAACCCGATTCGCTTTGACATCGAAATTGAAGGTGACACGCAAGTATGCAGTGATAAGAGTCGCATAGCTACGGTCATCAAAAATCTAGCTTCCAACGCGGCCAAATACCGAAAATTAAATAGTTCCGATTGCTTTGTTCGCTTCCGCATGTGGCGAGATGGCAACCGAATATGCATGGAAATCAGCGATAACGGCATCGGCATACCGAGCAATCAACTGGACAACGTATTCAAAATGTTTTACCGTGTATCTGCCGATCGTGTGGGCACCGGTCTCGGTTTGTTTATCGTGCAGGAAATCACGAGAAAACTGGATGGAGCACTCCAGCTGAAATCGGAAGTCGGCGTAGGTACGAGCGTGCTCATTCAATTCGAACAATCCGCGATAACACCCAAACAAACGGTATGAAGCAAACACTCGCTCACGTAGCCATCATGGTGGATGATTACGACAAAGCCATAGATCATTACACGCGTCAGTTAGGATTTACCCTTACCGAAGACACGCGTCTTTCGGAAACAAAACGCTGGGTACTCGTTACACCGCCCGGCAGTGCCTGTTCGCTGCTGCTTGCCCAAGCATCTACCGAAGAACAAAAGCTGCACATCGGCAATCAAACAGGCGGACGGGTTTTTCTTTTTCTTCACACCGATGACTTCGATCGCGATTACCAACGATTGCTAGAGCATCAAATAGAACTAGTGCGAGAAGCATCGGTAGAACGACATGGAAAAGTTGCCGTGTTTCGTGATCTCTTCGGAAATTTATGGGACTTAATTGAGCCTTTGAAATAAAGACAGACGTCTACCCTACTTCCAAAACTGACCCATCACATCGCACATGAAGCAACGTTACAACCCACACGTCGACGACTTCTTTGCTCGCGGCTGCGGACGCTGTGCTTTGTTTGAAACACCCCAATGCCGCGTTCACCAATGGCAGGAAGAAATGCAGATGCTTCGCGACATCCTGCTCGATGCCGGACTGACCGAAGACAGAAAATGGGGCAACCCGTGCTACACCTTCAACGGGAAAAACGTGGTGATGATGGGGGCACTCAAGGAATTCTGCTCCATCGGATTTTTCAAAGGCTCGTTGCTCACAGACCCGAAAGGCCTCCTTATCGCAGCCGGCGAAAACACGCAAGCCTCGCGACAACTCCGTTTCACCGAAACCAAAAGCATCACCAAGCTTCAAAAGCAGATTACCGCTTTTGTGCACGAGGCTATCCAACTAGAGCAGGAAGGAAAAAAGGTAGCCTTCAAGGCCGTCAGCGAATTCCCCATGCCCGATGAGCTCGTGCAATTCTTCAGCGAATCGCCTGCGTTCGAAAAAGCCTTTTACGCGCTTACGCCGGGGCGTCAACGCGGATACTTGTTGCATTTTGCGGAACCAAAACAATCCAAAACGCGCTCTGCACGCATCGAGAAATACCACGATCAGATTATGCGCGGCGAAGGGCTGCACGATGCCTACCGCAAATCGAGCAAATAAATTAGCATCAGTAGTATACTTGCATCCCATAGCGGATGATTTAAATCCAATGCACAACAAGCAATGAGCTACAAAACCGAACAAGAACAATTTTGGGCCGGAAATTTCGGCGTTGATTATATAGAAAGAAATAAGAGTGCAGAATACCTCGCTTCCAATCTCAACTTCTTCTCGAAGGCGATGCAACACATTGGCCGCCCGGCATCCATCATTGAGTTCGGTGCCAACATCGGCATGAACCTGCGCGCCATCAAAATGCTCTTTCCCGCCGTTGAAACAAAAGCCATCGAGATCAACCCAACCGCAGCCGCAGAACTCAAGTCATGGATGGGCGAAAACAATGTGTTCGAAGGTTCCATCTTCGACTTCACTCCTACAGAACAGGTGGATGTGGCGCTCATCAAAGGTGTGCTCATTCACATCAACCCCGACATGCTTCCGGCGGTCTACGAAAAGCTCTACGCCGCCAGCAGCAAGTACATTCTCATTTGCGAATATTATAATCCTTCGCCCGTCACCATCCCCTACCGCGGCCACAACGACCGCCTCTTCAAGCGCGACTTCGCCGGCGAGATGCTCGAAAAATACCCCGACCTCAAACTCATCGATTACGGCTTCTGCTACAAACGCGATGTGGCGTTTCCGCAGGATGATGTGACGTGGTTTTTGTTAGGTAAGAGGGGAGAGGGGATAGGGGATAGGTTATAGGTTATAGGTGAGAATATTCTATGTAAGAATTTAATGGCATAACCTGGAATAAGGTGTTGGCAATTTTCTTTGAAAGATTGCGCGCATGAAATCACCGTTTGCGGAAAAGAGCTATGCATTCGCAGTTCAGATTGTATCGACTTGCGACTCTATTGCAGAATCTAAACGAGAATTTATCCTTACAAAGCAGCTCGTGCGGTCCGGTACTGCAATCTCGGCTTTGTATCAAGAATCACGGCATGCCGAAAGCAGAGCAGACTTCATACATAAACTAGCCATTGCCTTAAAGGAATGTAATGAGTCCATTTATTGGATCAATCTATTATTTGATACAGGAAAGATGCCCACGGAAAAGCATGCTGCACTTTTAGAGGATGCGACCCAACTTCTCAAAATGCTAACAGCGATGATTATAACCTCCAAAAAAAACGCCCACAAGAAACCCCCTCACTAAAGTCTTTCATCTAATACCTATCACCTCTTACCTATCCCCTCTCACCTATTACCTATCCCCTCTCCCCTTTCACCTATAACCTATCCCCTATCACCTCCCCTGTAACAAACCTCCCCTACCTTCGTCATACTCTCAACTCGCATGACAAGAGCGGAATACAATACCACCGTCGACCAATACGCCAACCGCGTCTTTGCCTTTGTTTACAAGCAATTGAAAGACCGCGAGCAGGCGCAGGACATCGTGCAAACGGTATTCGCGAAGATGTGGGAGAAGGTGGAGACCATCGATGCGTCTAAAGCGAAGTCCTATCTTTTTACAGCTGCCTACCATGCGATTGTAGATTGGTCGCGTAAGCAAAAGTCGAAGCAGAAAGCCATGATGCACGTCGAAGGCGGAGTGGAATTGCAAGACCACAGCGACGAGCTGCGTGAATTACTCAATCGGGCGGTCGATACGTTGCCTGAGGTTCAGAAGCAGTTGATTCTCTTGCGCGACTATGAAGACTATGACTATTCGCAAATAGCTGAGATCACAGGACTGAGCGACACCCAGGTGCGCGTGTACATCTTCCGTGCGCGACAAACCTTGAAATCATACATCACCCAACACTGGCCCTCATGAACATTGGTCCCGGAAATATCGAAGCCCTGCTCCTCGACGCCCTCGAAGGAAGGCTCTCTGCCGCTGATGCTGAGTTGGTGTGGGCTGCGCTCGAAGCCCATCCCGAATGGGGCGTGAGCTGGGATTTCGACGACCGCGAATTGCCGCGTTTGTCGCCCGATGAGGTGCCCGCCATGGACTGGTCGGGGTTGAAAAAGGAAGTGGTAACCGATACCGAAATACGCCAAGCCCTGCGCCGCGACCGCGACCTCCATGCGCTTGATTCAGGTGTGAAGCAGTCGCTCTACCACCGCGAAGAGCGAAGCCTCTGGCGCTATTGGGCCGCTGCTGCCAGCGTGGCGTTGGTCATCGGGCTGATGTGGTGGAGCAACAAACCGACAGATACTCCTGCGCTGGCAACACAAGCGCAACAGAAACAACTGCCTTCGACGGAATCATCCATGCCGGCAATAGATACTACCTCTTCCACAAGTACCCAAAACCCTTTAGAAGAACTTAAAGCTGCCACCTCGACAGTACAAACAATTCGTGCATTCGTGTCTGAAAACCAAATCATCGAAACCTGCAGCGGGCCTCCGGAACCTCTGAATACCGACGATAATCGCGTCATTTACCCTGCGCAAAACAACACAGAAAACATCGCCCAAGTAACCGATAGCACATCGATAGAAGCACCGCTTGAACTACCATTCAAGATTCAAGAAATGCCGCTTGAAACGACCTACTTGGCACAACACATTAAACCCAATTCCCAAGAAATATCCTCTGAACCACTCACGCCTGCGCAGTGGCTGAAGAAGAAGGCCGACCAAGTTCTCCGACGCGCCGAAGCAGACGGTACCCTGCCCACCGTGCGCCGCGAAAAGGAAGCCTTCTCACTCGAATGGGGATCATTATCCATCAACACTCATTAAAAAACGAAAGACATGAAATACTCAATCAACCTGTGGATCACCGGCATTGTTATGCTTACCACAACCGCTTTTCGCGCGAATGACTTCACCTCGGCAATTGCTGCAGAACCCATTGACACCCTGAAGAAAGACACCGTCAACATCAAAATGGGAAGCACAACCTTTCTGGTAATCACCGATGAGGACAGCGATGACACACTGAAATTAGACGGAAAATTGGAACCCAAAAAATTACACGCCGAAGACTATGAATGGTGCGGCATCGATGGCTTTCAAATCGGGGCCATCGGGTTGTTCACCAAATCAGGCAATCGTGCATTCGCTGACCGACCCGATCTAGCGCTGAACACCACCCGTTGTTCTATGCTTGGATTTACGCCGTTCGGCAAGGAAGCCGAAATCATCAAAGACCGTTTGCGACTGGCTGCCGCGCTTGGCTTCCAATTCGAGTCGTATGCCTTTGACAAGAACATCCGCCTCACCGACGAGCCTACCCTTCAAGGCATAGAAGACACCATTCGCGATTACCGCAAAAACACACTCAACGCCAACTACGTAACATTGCCCGTGGTGCTGCAATTCAACACCAAGCGCAATCTGGACAAGTCATTTCACGTAGCCGTGGGCGTCATAGCCGGTTATCGCATTAGCTCCAACATGACGTATAAATGGTCGGAAGACGCTCGCCGCCAGCGTGAGCGCCTGCGCAACGACTATGCGCTTGAGCCTTATCGCCTTAGTGCCATTGCGCAAGTCGGAATTGGCAGCGCTATGATTTGGGCCCAATATGATTTGACAATGAAGTTCACGGCAACCGATACTGCACTGATGGTCGTAGGGGCAAAATCAACCCCCGATGTCTACGCGTGGTCGGCCGGCATCAACATCCCCTTCTAAATAGCAAGAATGGACAAAACAAAGGTGGTCAAATGAACCACCTTTGTTCCATTAAATTAACATACCAAGCAGCAAGAGTTGTCGACTTTTGCCCAAACAATAAACAATGAAAAAAATCCTCTTCACCCTAGCGCTTGCGCTTGCTACAGTGTTCGCCCAAGCCCAAACAGCCAATGAAATTATCACCGTGTGCAAAGAAGCCATGGGCGGAGCTGCTTGGGATAAAATTGATGGTCTCAAATACATCGCCACTGTGGAGCAAGGTGGAATGAAAATTCCTCTCGAAATCGTTGCCATGCGCGACGGCCGCATGTACACCAAGATCTCTTTTCAGGGCATGGAAATAACACAAGGGGCTTACGACGGCACAACCGTATGGAGCACGAACTTCATGACGCAGAAAGCAGAAAAGGCCGACGACGAAACAACAGAGAACACCAAGCGCACATGCAAGGATTTCCCGTTGGGTCTTTTCCAGTGCAAGGAGCTAGGTTACACAGCATCACTTGAAGATGACCAAATGATTGACGGTGTTAACTGCTACAAGATTCGCCTCGATAAGAAAACGGCCCTATCAGATGGAAAAGAAGTACCCAATGTAGAATACTACTACATCGACAAAGACTCCAAGGCTGTTATCATGACCGAAGCTGAAGTTACCAGCGGTGAAATGAAGGGGAAATTCTCTCAAATAAAATACAGCGACTACCAGGAAGTAGCGGGTGCTTACGTTGCCTTCTCGCAAAGCATTGGTATCAAAGACGGTGAATCACAAACTCTTTCTTTTGAGAAAATCGAGGCCAACCCAAAGGTTGGAGATGCAGCGTTTAAAATGCCAACGGAATAAATAGTGGCGAATGGCGAATGACGAATGGCGAGTAACCACTCACCATTCGCCACTCGCCATTCGCCACTCGCCATTACCACCCCTCCCATGAAAAAACTCACCTCCCTCACCCTCTTCACCCTCGCGCTCAGCGCCTCCCTCTCCGCCCAAGAAATTCCCCTCATTGCAGGTGATTACTTCGGCGACATGAAAGCCCGTCAAATCGGTCCGGCTCTTATGAGCGGACGCGTGGGCGACATCGAAGGACATCCGTCCAACTCCGAAATCATTTACATCGGCGCGGCAGGCGGCGGCGTGTGGAAGTCGCAAGATGCCGGGGTGACGTTCAACCCCATATTCGACGAGTATTGCCAGTCGATCGGCGCCATCGCCGTTTCACCATCCGACCCCGACAACACGCTGTGGGTGGGCACAGGCGAAACCTGGACGCGCAACAGCGTGACCATCGGCGATGGTATCTACAAATCTTCCGACTCAGGTAAGAGCTGGAAAAAGATGGGCCTCGAAAAAAGTGAACGCATCAGCGCAATTGAAGTGCATCCAAAAAATGGAGACGTAGTTTATGCAGGTGTGATGGGTGCATTGTGGAGCAACAGCGATGAGCGCGGCGTTTACAAAACAACCGACGGCGGGAAAACCTGGAACAAGATTCTGTTCGTCAACGAAACGACGGGCTGCTCCGAACTCATCATGGACCCCACCAACCCCGAGGTTTTGTATGCTGCCTTCTGGGAATTTCGCCGCACGGCCTATTCCTTCAATTCAGGAGGACTAAGCAGCGCATTATACAAGACCACCGATGGCGGTAAGACCTGGAATAAAATCCACACGGGCTTCCCCGCGGGTAAGCTTGGCCGCATTGCAGTGGCCGTGGCTCCCTCCAACAGCAACATTCTCTATGCGGTGGTAGAAGCCGAGAAAGACAAAGGACTGTATCGCTCCGACGATGGTGGCGCCAACTGGAAATTCCTCAACGGCGATTTCGGCTTGGTCGTTCGTCCGTTCTACTTCTCGCGCATCACCATCGACCCGAAGAATCCGGAGATCGTTTACAAAGCCGGACTCTATGGCTACATGAGCCGCGACGGAGGAAAAACCTTCAAGAGCATGGGGTCGATGCACAGCGACATCCACGACTATTGGGTAGATCCCAACGATTCGCAGCGTGTGTTCGCCGCCACCGATGGCGGTGTGTATCGCAGCACAAATTCAGGTACTACGATGCAAATCGTCGAAAACCTTCCACTCAGTCAGTTCTACCACGTGAGCATCGACAACCGCGAGCCGTTCTTCGTGTATGGCGGATTACAAGACAACAACTCATGGTTTGGCCCGAGCGACAGTCCGGGCGGTATTGAAGCGCGCGACTGGGAACTCGTGGGCCAGGGCGACGGCTTCCGTGTGTATCCGCACCCAACACAACCCCATGTGGTGTATTCTGAAATGCAAGGTGCCGAGCAAGTGTGGCGCTTCGACACGAAAAGCCAACAGCTCAAAAACATTAAGCCATTCGCAGGACAAGGCGACCCCAAGCTGCGTTTCAACTGGAATACTCCAATTACAACTAGTACTCACAACCCCGATAGACTTTACATCGGCAGTCAGTTTTTGCACCTGTCGAACGATCGCGGCGACACCTGGAAAAAGATATCGCTCGATTTGACGACCAACAATCCGGCGAAGCAAATGCAGGAAGCTTCGGGAGGAATTTCGGCCGACAACTCCGGCGCAGAAAATCACTGCACCATCTTCACCATTGCTGATTCACCGAAAAACGAGAAGGTCATTTGGGTTGGAACAGACGACGGGCAGATTCAAGTTTCGAAAGACGGTGGTGCTACCTGGACCAACGTAACCGCGAATGTTACCGGCTTACCGGCCAACACCTGGTGCTACCACATCGAAGCCAGCGTATTTGGCGAAGGCACAGCCTATGCAGTGTTTGAAGGACATACCACCGGCGACTTCACACCCTATCTCTACAAAACCACCGACTATGGAGCGACGTGGAAGTCGATTGTGACTTCTGAAATTACCACCTTCATTCGCAGCGTGCAAGAAGACTTCGTGAATCAGAACCTGCTGTATGTGGGCGCTGAAAACGGCTTGTATATCACCCTCGACGGTGGTGCGCATTGGTCGCGCTTCACCAACAACATGCCTGCAGTGGCTGTGCATTACCTGGAGCTCGACAAGAAGAGCAACAGTTTGGTGATGGCCACACACGGCCGAGGCATTATTATACTCGATCACACCGAAGTGTTGAGCGAGCTCACGCCTAAAGCCATGCAAGCTGCCGTGTACTTCTTCCCTACCCGTCCGTTTGTGATGAGTGAGAAGTCGTCGTTTGGCGGCACCAGCACCGAGCATCAGTTTGTAGGAGATAACCCAAGCGACAATGCGCGCATCTCGTACCTGTTGCCCAAGCGCCACACCTTTGGTAAGATGACCATGGAAGTGGTCGATGAAAGTGGCAAGCGCATGGCGAAGCTCGAGCCCGGGAAGCAAAAGGGCATCAACACAGTTGAGTGGGGCTTTAGCGGTCCGGCACCTAAGTCGGCCAAAGGCAAGACACTCGCAGGCGGCGCCTTGTTTGCCCCACGCGTGAAAGCAGGAACCTATACCGTGAAGCTCACCAAGGGCAATGAAACGTTCGAAACGAAGATTACGACCGTGTACGACCCACAATCGCCGTTCACCTTGAAGGAGCGTGAATCGCAGCAGCAAGTGACACTCGAACTGTTCAACTTCACGGAAGACGTTGCCTACTTGGTGTATCAAATCGACACGTGGGATGCAGCGTTGGAAGAACATACCAAAGGACAATCGAAGCCGGCGAAGTATGCAGTGTCGCTCAACACCGGCCTCGACGCCATCCGCGAAGTGTGCGTGGTAACGAAGGGCGACAACTACGTGGGCACCGGCGAGCCCCGCCTGCGCGAGAAGCTCGGCGATATCTACAGCACCATTGGCGGTTATTACGGCGCGCCCTCATCGTCGCAACTCGAGAACGTAGCAGCCTTGCGCGCCACCTATGCAGCACAACAAGCGGCATTCGAAAAACTGAAGAACGGCGACTTGAAGAAATTCGAAGCCGAGCTGGCCAAAGCCGGAAAGCCGGCGGTGGTGATACTTTCGAAAGAAGATTTTTTGAAGGAAGATTGAGGTTGGGGTTTTTAACCACAGAGCCGCAGAGAAAAGGAGAATCCTTTTTTCTGCGGCTTTTTTTTTGCGAATCCGAGTGTTTTCATTTTCAATAAAATTCTCTTCGAGAAATGCGCCGGACGCGAAGCTTCGTTCTTTCTAAATAAATCGCAGCATCTTAACTTATACTTTTCTCCTTATAGTGTATATTCGTATCTATAAGCGAGGCAAGAACGGATCTTATCGCGCATATAAAAAATAACCATAAACAGGGATGCCGAAAACTGAAGAGAGTAGGCGATTTTTAAAACCAATCAAATTATGGAAACGGCTATTCGCAAAAACAATGATCAAATAATAAAAGAAGCTAGAGAGGCTTTTAAAGGTCAATGGGGCAATGTCTTTTTAGCATTTCTTCTTTCATCATTAGTCAGCGCGGGAATAGGATTAGGTGTTTCATTAATTATGGCAATAATTTACAATGTTCTTGATTTTGTTTTAAGCAACAGAATAATGGAATTATTAGCGGTTCTTCTGATAATTATAGGAGTAATTGTATGGCTTATTTTTCAAGGTCGCTTTTGGATTTGGCAAAACAATTATATCTTAAGAAAATCAAGAGGCGAGGATGTTAGTTATTCGGACTTTAAAACAATTTTTGAAGGCTTTAAAAACATTAATGAAATAAAAGCATCACTCCTGAACAAAGAACAATTATTAAAGAACCTTTTACCCGCCATTATATTATTACTTACAACTATCTCAATTTTACTTGGCTACGTATTATTAGTAATACCAGGAATAATTGTAAGCTTTATGCTAGCGTTAGTTCCATTCATCGCCGTTGAAGAACATAACATTAATCCAATGGACGCGTTGAAAAAGAGCGCAAATATGATGGATGGTTACAAAATGAAATTATTTTGGTGCTATGTTAAATTAATCCCTTTAGCTATTTTATGCGCATTACCTTGTGGACTTGGATTGTTTTGGTTTGGACCTTATATGTCTTTTGTAATAGCTAAATTTTACGATGCGCATAAATAAACAACACTATATTAAATATAGAGATATTTAAGAACAGACGATTTTATTCCAATTGTTTGTTCTTACTTTTATTTTATGCATTATTGAAATCAAACAAAGGAATCGATATTTGTATTCCTTGTGTATGCCATTCTATATTTGGCATTCATCGTCTCAACCGTTCAAGAAGGCTTGGATAGCGGCATTGCAAAGAGTTACGATCCGAAAACGCATTTGGCGTCTCTCAAAAAGAGAAGGAGAAATGGCTAAGGTAAATTTCTCCAAAATGGATCTTTAGAGTAAGGAGTTCGAATAAACCGGCATTACGCATTAAGTTCAGAAAAATTCCAACAGGAACAAACTCCATTTCCGATTGTTTAAAGAGAAAAGAAACGGACATGCGAAAACTACTCTACACCCTTTTCATCGGTTTGACCTTGAACGCAAGTGCGCAAGCTCAAATCAAGCTAATTGGTGCGTCCTACAATACGAGCACAGGAAATATCGAGCTGCTTCAATGGTCGGCATTCGATTCTTCATCCGTTACAGCCACGCCAACTGAGTCGGATGCTTATCTGTTCTCGTCGTCTGCGTTTGATCCTTTCAACGGCAACTACTACATCGCCAGCGTTTCAGGCCAAACCACCGGGTTGTATTCATACAACACAGATTCCGGCGAAAGCAGCCTGACGACAGGTTCCATGAACACCAACATTGCTGAATTCGATATGAGCAGAAGCAAAATGTATAATCTCATCATGGAAACCGAAGGATACATCAGCATCTACGAATACGACCTTGAATTGAACGAGGACACCTTAATCGGAACGATCTATGAGCCCGGGGTTATTGGCATTGTAGCCGACGCCATCGGCTTTGATTCAAACAACGGCATTCTATATTATGCGGGTTATACGAATGACCCTGCGCTTGCGCTCTATGCCGTGCCTGTGAGAGATGAAGTCTTTTCATTTACCCGAACCATCCTCAATACGCCCAACGCCAACAGCAACATCG
>Ga0114980_10002338_pt1 | contig 13430 bp, 9 predicted proteins | sample S_140806_EF_Meta_FD_87018 | JGI IMG/M metagenome (GOLD analysis project Ga0114980, IMG submission 87018) | Freshwater microbial communities from Lake Simoncouche, Canada to study carbon cycling - S_140806_EF_MetaG | ecosystem: Environmental > Aquatic > Freshwater > Lake | place: Lake...
ATAGTTTTTTTGTTAATTTTTTTTTTGTTTGTTTAACTTTATTTTCATGTTCACTTACTAATTTGATTAATTTATCGTGAATATCTTCGTTAATAACCTTTTTTCCGCCATACCTGTTTTCTTCATCACTTGTCTCTTCATCACTTTTGTCTTCATAAGCCCCTCCAGCCATTTTATTATGAAAAGATAAAGCCCAACTAGGAACCACTAAAGAATTGAATATATCAGAAACATTTTGATAACCACCTGTCTGGTGTTCACCGTTGTTTAATGTTACTATTGGAGAGAAACCGCCTTTCAATAATATTGAATTTACACTAAATCCACCTGTATTTATACCATTATCAGGATCATTATTAAAAACTAAATCTCCGCCATCAATGTAGCTCATATAAAATATCCATATAATATTTAATTATTATATAAGCGCTTTATCTCAGGAACGATTTTTGATGCACGGCTTTGTTTTATATGTTCCATTATTAACTTTACTTGATTTTCATTTTTGATTACTTCTCCTAAACATTTCTCTAAATATTTAAATGTTAGTTGTTCTGTAACTTTAACATTTGTAAATTTAAGCTTGTCACTACCTATTTGGAGAGTAGAATTTGAAAGATTATTATTAGATGCATGTGTAACGATATTTTCTTCCAAATCCTTTTTTTTCTCTCTAAGTTCTTTTACTTTATCATTTAACTGCTTAAGTTGGTTGTCATAAGTAACCCACTGTTGAATTTGGCTATTAAAGCTCATTTACTAATTATAAAATTATAATATAAAATATAAATTTTAATTTACAAATACTTAAAAGTTATACATGGAATTATATGGTTTTTGTGTTTTTTTAACGGTTTTTTCTGGTTTTACCGTAATATTGTTGAATTCCAAAAATAGTTAAAGGAACTGCACCTTTTTCTAAAAGAGGTAATAAACCAAGTGAACCTCCTTTTTTCCCTTTTTTATAACTGTGATTTAACGCTACAAGAGCAAAAGGAACAGCAGCTTGTTGTAAAATTGGTCCTACTCCTAACAATCCTCCTCGTTTACCCTTTTTCCCTCCTTGTTGGATTAATTGTAAATTTTGCGGAGTTGGCATACCTGTGAGCTGTGCGTTTTGTCCTTGAGCACCAACAATAATATTTGATTGGTTTTCACCTTGAGCGAAAACTCTATCGAATTGTGCGTTTGTTCCTCCATTTACGTAAGTACCATAAGAAGAAGCTGAGCTATAATTACCGCCTCTCATTCTGTGACTTCTTTTCCTTCGGCTACCGCCCATTTTTCTACTACCACCTCTTTTTGGCATTTATATAAATAACTTGAGAATAAAAATATTATTATATGTTTTGTTAAATATAAATAAATCTAAATAAATATAAATAAAAATAAAATTACTTAAATAATTTCCACAACCTTAAAATATTTTGAAATTAACTGTTTATTATGTAACAACGAAATTAAAATTATAAACATAATTAAATTTAGAACTAAAATAGTAGATAATAATATCGCAACTACATATATATATGGTTTAATTTCATACAGCATAATATTAATTAAGGGTTTAGTAAGAGTTTTTACCTCATTTTTAATATCTTCTCTCTTTAAAATATTTAAACATTGCTGGACCAATGTTTCTTTCATGAAAATAAAAATTATTAAATTATTTGTATTTATCCTTATTTATTTATGCGTGTTAAAATATATAAATATTTCTATATTTTGTTTAAATAATGGAAAATATAATTAAACCGGATGAAACTTTTGATTTTACAAAGTTGTCTTTATCACATCCTGTAGGAATACAAGGTGGCGCTTTTTTTACTAAAATCGAATATAATAACAAATCATTATATATTCAGACATGTAAATCTCTTACTAAACAGGGGTTCGTCAAAGCAGGTAAAAAATATTATTGTGATTTGATGCTTGACAAAAATTCAGAAACTTTAATAAACTGGTTCGAGAATTTAGAAGAAAATTGTAAAAAACTAATTTACGGAAAAAAAGATACATGGTTCGAAAATAGTTTAGAAGAAAATGACATTGAAACCGCATTTAATTCTGTTATGAAAATTTATAAATCCGGAAAATATTATTTAGTAAGAACTAACGTAAAAAATAATTCTTCAAATTTACCTTCTATTAATATTTACGATGAGTACGAGCGTGTTTTAACTATGACCGACATTACGCCAGAAACAAATATTATAACTATTTTAGAAATACAAGGTATTAAGTTTTCAACAAGAAATTTTCAGATTGAAATAGAGCTGAAACAAATTATGGCATTAAATAATGAGCCAATTTTTAATAATTGTTTAATTAAAACTGGCAAAACAATTGTTAGCGAAAAAGACAATTCTCAGTATGCTAATCAAAAACCTGATATTTTAGAAAGTACTTTAGAAAACGTTATAGAAAAACAAACATCTGTAGACACAAATAATAATAGTATCGAAAACACAGACAACGTCATAAAGGATGAAATATGTTATGAAGACAATGTTTTAGAACCTGTAGATATATTTTTAAAAAACAACAAAATAGAAGATACAAATAAAGAAGACATTAATAAGGAAGACATTAATAAGGAAGACATTAATAAGGAAGACACAGATGATATTTCTTTAGACATAAAGATGGAGGATTTAGACGAGTTTGTTGAAAACAACACAGATACATTAGAAGAAATAAAAGTTGACCTAAATATAGATAGTTTAGACACTATTCAGCTTAAAAAACCTAACCAAGTATATTTTGAACTTTATAAGGAAGCCAGAAATAAAGCAAAGTTAGCCAAGAAAAATGCAATATTAGCATATTTGGAAGCGAAGAATATTAAGAAAACATATCTTATCGAAAATATCAACGATAGTGATAGTGATTTTGACGCAGAAATAGAGGATGTTTCAGAAAGTGAATTAGAAGGATTATAAATTTTTTATACAAAATGTTTAGAATAATTAATATGTATTCTAAAAATTATTTTATCATTAATTTTATATAATGACTGTGTCTCTAAAAAAGCTATGGAATGACTACGGAATTGGAGCTATTATAGTTTTATTAATTGTCGCCTATGGCGTCACTGTATTTGCTGGTTATTTAGGCTCTAAGGGATTACCTGGTAACGAGTACAATTCACAAATGCAACCTCAGTATAAAGATACAAATGCCGTAGCTAGTAGTGGAGTAAAGCCTTCTGACCCTAATGGAAACGAAGTTTTTGCCTCGGCTAATGGTGTCCAAACTAGCACTCCAGGTGTCCCCTCATCGTGTTCTACACCCAATGTCCAAAACCCTGCCGAATTGTTACCCAGAGATAGCAACTCTCAATGGGCTCAATTAAACCCTTCTGGTAAGGGCGAACTTGCTAACGTTAATTTGTTGAAGGCTGGATACCATATTGGCATCGATACTGTCGGACAAACTTTAAGAAATGCTAACTTACAAATTAGATCGGAACCACCAAATCCACAGCTTAATGTGGGAATCTGGAACCAGACAACAATTCAGCCAGATTTTCAAAGAATCCCGTTAGAATTAGGTGTGGGTCCTCAATAAAAAACCTTAGTTTTTAAATTTATGGTCTCGTCAGTCTCATTTAACTCATAACATCAAAATCTTTATACTCGTTCTTTTTACACATATAAATATTTTGAACTCTACATTCGTCAGTAATATTTTCAATGTTACATTGTAATTCATTTAACCAATCATATTTATTATGATACACATCTTTTTGTAAAATTCTTATTACAGAAAAGCCCTTTTCATTCGCACATTTCATTTTATATAAATCAAATTCTCTATTCTTTTCTGGAGATTGCCATTTTCCTATTTGTTCGAAATGTTGTTTTCCGTCGAGTTCCACAATTATTTTTCTCTCTTCTATTACAAAATCAAAGGGCAAATATCTACCTGAAGACATATTTTTACACCATTCAACTCTATATTGTCTTTGTAATGTGTCATATTTTTTTATTAATTTATCGTATAATATTTTTTCTGTTTTATTTACACAGAATGAACACCATACACCATTTGTAACATCACTTAATGGTGTTTCAAAAACTTTATTACAAGTGTCACACTCAAATTTATATTTTTTATTTGTGCTTTTAAAAATTGTTCTAGGGTTTATAGTTTTATCTTGCAAAAATTTGCTTCTATCTACAGACGCAAATGAATTGTCAAAACACATTTTACAATTATTATCATCGCATAATTTTTGATGAGAACAGTAAGAACACCAATGTCCCCCACATGTAATATTTGTTAATACCATTCTTAATTTATGATTGCACACACAATTAAATATAAATGTTTTTCTACTTGCACCTTTAAAAACTTCTCTAGGTGTTAAACTATTTTCATTAGACCAATAAACTGATTTAGGATGTGAAGCAAATGAATTGTTAAAACACATTTTACAGTTGTTGTTGTCACATAATTTTTTTAAAGGTTTACAACAATAAGGGCACCAAGCATTTCCCTGATTAATGTTAAGCAACGAGCTTTCAAAACAATGACCGCATTTATCACAATCAAACCAAATTTTTTTATGGGAATTCAATTTTACTTCATCAGGTCTCAAAATATTTTTATCAGACCAAAATTTAGACTTTGGGTGTTCTGAAAACATGTTTAATTTAGTTTATTACATTATATATCGTCATATTTCTAATACATTTTTATAGATAATTTAACATCATAGATGACATATAAAGTTTTTGTTAATCAATTTATCCTGCCAATACCTTTTCTAAATGTAATATATGGAAAAGCACAGCATATTTTTTTATATATTTCTATTAATTGTCCTTTTTTTTTCTTTAGTTATTTATTATCAGTCAGACGCATTTAATTTAAAATGTATTATTGCATCCAAAGATGGTAACCGTTATTGTGTTAGAGAAAGAGAGAAATTAGAGTTAGCCGCCAACCTTTTAGCCGAAGTTACAAAAAGAATGAAGGATATGGTCCAATACATGAAAGTTACTCACCCTGAAGATCCTAGGTCTGTTCGCCTTGTTGAAGGGTTTAATCCAAAAAAAGTAAGCGAAACATTGCCGACAAGCGAATTAACCGCATATAGCGAAAATAAAGGAGAAAAGCTTGCATTTTGTTTAAATACGACAAAGGACGGTAATAAATTAATTGACATAGATACGCTTACATTTGTCGCGTTACATGAATTGTCGCATATAATGACTGAAACAATTGGACATAAACAAGAGTTTTGGCAAAATTTCAAGTTTCTATTACAAAATGCAAAAGAGGCAGGTATATACAACCCTGTAGACTACAAAAAGAACCCAAAAGAATATTGCGGTATGAAAATAAATGATAATCCATATTACGATTTAGTATAAATGCAAAATGAATACTTTTATCATAAAATTAAATTATTTGTCAAATAATTTAATTAAAAATAATACCTTGCTTTATATATATGTCAATATCAGAAAACCCTAAACAAATAAATACATTAAAAGAGAACATTGTAACACCTTTAGATTATAAACCTATTTACAAAGTTAATAAAATGGTTAACGGTACAATTGATACTATATACGTTTTTAATGGAGATAAAAATGGTTCTAAAAACCAAAAAGAATTATTTAATAGAATATTTACTGAAGAAGAAATCGACATGATACAAAAGCACAAAATAGCTGTCAAATTTACAGAACAATCTATACATTATGATGACAGTATTGGAACTATTAAAATTAAAATACTTATTGAATTAAAAAAGGAATATTCAATTGACGAAATTTATTTATATTGCCAAAAAATAGAACGACTTAATTCCGTATCGGTATATCAATTTTTAACACAAAACAAAAAATTAGAGCTTACCAAAATAAGATTAGAGCAGTTTGTTTCAAACATAGTAAGCGAAGAAAACGGTACTCCATTTACTCCGAAACTGGATAAAGATATTTATACGTTTGATGATATACTAGACATGAAGCTAGAAGACAAACCATTTATTATAAACAAAGTATTAGGACAAAAATTTTTTATAGTCGAAAATGAGTATCCGTTTATATGTAATCCATATGAAGTACAAAATTACGATAATTTTTTCGAAAAAACTGCACGAAAATCCCTTTCAACATTGAATAGCCATTTGCTTTTGAATAGCGGTAAGATAGTAAATAATAATATTTATTTATGTTTAGCCGAAAATGTTTTAGATTACGTGTCACAAAATGATGTTTCAGAAGAAACTACGATAAAAATTTATTACCCTTTTTTGTATAATAAAAATATTAACAACTTGGAAAACTTGGAACAGTCGAAAGAAAGTCTTATAGAAAATAGTAACAAAATAATAAATGAAAAGACTGAAGATGTCTTTAAAACAGTAGATATGTTTTATAATATTTATTATTTGAGAAAAAATGAACTCAACTATGAAAACAGAGGAATTAAGCAAATCAAAGCTATAATTAAACCCGAGTTTGACATAAAAATACCACTAGAAGTAATTTTTAAGATTATTCATGCTACCAAAACAAATCCTTTGATTAAATATAACTCATCCACTAGACAAGAAAACGTATATAGATTATACACAGATAACATTGCAACAGATGGAAGAAAAATTCCTTATCTAAAAAAAGCTACTATTTTTAAACTTATAAAAAATATTGGTAAATCAAAATCTGTTTCTGTCTATATTGAAACGAATGAAGAGGCTAATTTACAAAGTTTAGTCTGTGAATTTGACGAAAATGGCTTTATTACTATTTCGACTGAATTCAAATTATCGGTTAATGAGAGCGAAATAGACACATATTTTAAAAAATATATTAATCCAATAATTACAGAAATTCAAAATTTATTAGAACAAAGTGGCTATAAATTAAAACAATTTACTAGTTTGACGGATAATAATGTAGAGGTTAAAAATATTACTTACGAGACACAAATAGCTATAAAAAAACCGTTTGATATTAAAAGTTATAAAAATTGTATTTCCAGTATCTTTATTAATGAAACAAATATTTATAAAGGAGGCACTTTTTTGCGATTTAAAAGAGTTGCAAATTTTAGTAAAGTAACGAGCCAAGAAGCATTTGTTTTAGAAAAATCACAACAAGGCTATAGAGGTTCTGATATAATTGATGCATTGATGGAAAATTTTGGCGACGACTTAACTAAAGAACAAGCTGTAGAATTGGTAAGAAAAGTAGCAAACGAGATACAAGTAGAGAGAGGGGTCAGAAAAACAGATATTAAAATTAAAGAAAATCCTGGTTTTAAGACTACTGTAAAAGTTAATTCAGAAACAAGTGTTATCACGATAGTTGTAGAAAATATTAACGATATTAACTATTTATCGACGATACCTATTTATTTAGATACAATTGTTCGTTTAACACAAGACAAAACAAGCACAAAATATCCTTCCCAAAATATAAAACAATTATGTTCTACTAGTGAAAAAGAAGATATTGTTATACCTGATATTATTTCTTCTAGCGAAAAAGTTACTTCGGCGAATGAAATTCCTAACTTAGAAGATGAAGATAGTGATGTTGAGTATACAAAATATAAAAATATAAAGGGGCCTGAAAAACCCAAAGGCGCCTTAAGTTTATTTTTTGATGAAGAAGACAATGATGAGTTAGAAGAAGAAGAAGTTGAAACATATGGAGGTGATGCTAATAGCGTTTCAGAGTCATCAGTTTCAAGTGACAATTCTTCTTCAAAAAAAACAATTGAATCGCCTATTATTGTGTCACCAGTAGAATTGCCAGATTTAGAGACAAGTGTAGCGTCTTTTGGGCCTTCACCTATCGCTTCTGAAAAATCTGTCGCTAGTGAAGTATCGGTTCCTTCACCTATCGCTTCTGAAAAATCTGTCTCGAGCGAAGTATCGGTTCCTTCACCTATCGCTTCTGAAAAATCTGTCGCGAGCGAAGTATCTGTGCCTTCACCTATCGCTTCTGAAAAATCTGTCGCGAGCGAAGTATCTGTGCCTTCACCTATCGCTTCTGAAAAATCTGTCTCGAGTGAAGTATCTGTTCCTTCACCTAAAGAACCTACACCAGTATTATCTGAAAAGATGTCTGAAAAATCTGTATCAAGTGAAAAGTCAATACTTCCGAACATAAATATTGAAATAAAAGACAAAAAAGCTGACAAAAAAGAAAACAAAAAAGAAAAGAAAGAAGAGAAAAAAGTAGAAGAAAAAGAAGATGATGAAGAAGAGGAAGAAGAAAAAGAAGAAGATGAAGAAGAGGAAGAAGAGGAAGAAGATGACGAAATAAAAAATATAGATGGTCTAAAGTTAAATAAACCGTATTATTTTCAAACATTAATCGAAAAGAAAGACCCTATTTTAATTTTAAAAGAAGACACACCGCAATATAATGCTTACTCAAGAACTTGTAGTTCCGATAAAAGAAGACAACCAGTAATTTTAACAGATACACAGTTAGATAAAATTAATAAGGAATATCCTGGTTTTTTAAAAGAAGAAGATGTAATAAAATATGGTTCAAATCCTAAAAATAAATTTAACTATGTTTGTCCTCGTTTTTGGTGTTTAAAAAATAATACATTAATCGACCCAAAAGACTTAAAAGAAATAACAGATAAAAACGGAAAAAAAGAGTTAATTCACCCAACTTGTGGAAAGGTTTTACCTCGCGGCGAAAAAAAAGTAAAACCCGGATATTATATTTACGAATTTTACGGAGAAAAAGAAAATAAACGTTATCCAGGTTTTCAAACTGATAAACATCCTGATGGGTTTTGTCTACCATGTTGTTTTGATAAATATAACACTGAAGGAAGAATTAAAGCACGTGAAAAATGTAGTGAAAGCGCAACAAAAGAAGATAAAGTAATAGAAAAACCAAAACAACCAGTAGAAGAAGATGAATATATTAAAGGACCTGAAAAATTCCCTCTAGAACCAGGACGTTGGGGGTATTTACCTGGCGAAATACAAAAAATGCTTCACGAAACTGGTGTAGACTGTCAAGGTAGCAAATCAAATGCAGCCGTTAAACAAGGTAGTCACTGTTTATTACGTCACGGTGTCGAAACAAGTAGCAAACAATCTTTTGTAGCATGTATATCAGACGCAATTTATTTCGGTAAAAGAAAGCTCGACGAAAATAACAAAATAACGAATGCGGTTTACGTAAACCCTTCTATAAAAGAAATGAGAGAGAAAATTTCAAATGCAATAACAATTGACAGTTTTATAAAATATCAAAATGGAAACCTAATAACAGATTTTTATAATCCAGATATTAATCCGACCATTAATAATTATCGTAACACTAAATTATTTTCAAAAATAAAACAAGATAATCCAGAAGAAAAGGCGTACTTTTTAAAGGTTGCATCCGCGTTTGAAAATTTCAAAAACTTTTTAGCTGATGATCAAGCTATAATAGACCATACATATTTATGGGATATTATCAGTATGCCAAACAAATATTTGTTTCCAACTGGTGTAAACCTTATTATTTTTCAGTTACCAAATGACGACATTACAAATAACGTGCAACTCCTTTGTCCTACAAATCACTATTCTAACGAATTTTACGAATCTAGAAAACCTACGATTATGTTAATTAAAGAAGACGGATTTTATGAACCAATATATTCATATAAAAACGAAAATAAAAAACTTATTGTAGCAAAAGAATTTAAAGAATACGACCCGCAGTTGTCAAAAACATTAAGAGCTATATTTAAAGAAATTATTAAGCCTTTTTTTAATACTATTTGTAGACCATTAGATAGTATGCCAAATGTGTATAAAGCAAAAAAACCATTATTACTTTATGATTTAGTTCAAAAACTAGACCAATACGATTATAAAATTATTAAATTAGTTATGAATTTTAACGGTAAAGTAATCGGGCTTATTGCAAAAGAACCTGGAACTTCTGTTAAAACCGGTTTTGTTCCGTGTTATCCATCAGCATTAAACGAAAACCTCAAGAAAAATTTAGAATACGTATTTATGACAGACATAACATTATGGAATACTTATGAAGATACTGTAAATTTTTTAAATAAACTTGAAAAAAGAAGTAAAAAAAGAAAAGAAGCCCCAGATATACATTGTGGTCCAGCATTTAAAATAGTTGAAGACGAGTTGGTTGTCGGAATATTGACCAACACAAATCAGTTTATTCAATTATCACAACCTATTCCTGAAATTGATGTAAAAGCTGAGGTGAATTTACCTTCTATTAAAGACGATAATTATGTAATTAACAGTAAAAAACCTCCAATGATTTCTGTTGATTTCCTAACTAGTAATAAAAATATTTTTGACGAAGAGCGAGTAGAATATGTAAAAAAAATCAAACTCGAAACGAATTTTTATAATGTTTTTAGAAATACCATTCGAATTTTAATTAATGACTATGAAAACGCGAAAATAAGAGAAAAAATAGAAGGTGAATTATCTAAACAGTATATCATTTACTCAGAAAAACTTAAAAGTATAAATAATTTGTTAAGAGAATTAGTAAAAAATAAAATTCAATTTATAGGTGACGATAATTATTATAAGTTAATTAATGAAGTCTCTACGTGTATTGTAAAAAATAGTGAAACATGTTCTACTACACCAAATTTATGCACAGTAACAGAAGACGGAAAATGTAATTTAATACTTCCCAAAAAAAATTTGATAACGAGAAAAATAAATGAGACGATTTATTACGGAAGAATGTCAGATGAATTAATCAGATATAATAGAATTAAGTCATTTATGTTTCAACCACAATCTTATTTATCTTTTGGTAATGTCGGATATAATTTGAGAGACAATGAAATAATTGTTATACAGTCTATTTTAACACAAGAGTATTTTGAAACACTTGTTCCATCAGTTACAAACAAGTATATAAGATATAATTCTTATGATGAAGTAGAACCCATTATTTCGCAAACATATGTAAATACCATTCCTTCTTCTGACTATGCTATAGGAGTAAAACCTGATGTGCTATGTGAAAAAACAACACATAATTCTATTACTTCAAGTATATGGAAAAACTGTTTTCCTGACAAATATAAAGTAATTGAATATGGTAAATATCATTCTTGTACATATCAAGTTATAATAGATTTAATTAAAAAAAAATCTGGTGAGACTATCACTATAAATCAGATAAAAAATGATTTATATAATGAATATAAAAAGTATTTGGAACAACATAAGGATAAAATTATTGATATATTAATAATTGAAGGGAAAAAAACACTTGGCGACCAAGTAATTTCAGAGGCTTTGACATTTGATAACTTTATTTATACTGATAACTATTTTTTAACGATGTTTGATTTATGGATTTTAGTGCAAAAATACAGTATACCAACATTTTTTATTTGCCAAAAATTTATTTTACAAACTAAAAATGAAAAACACGAATTTGTTGGGTACGGTGAAATGGAAGATAAATTCGCATTTATTTTATTACCTAGTTTTAGTGCAGAAAAAATACCTAACTTTAAAATTATAGAAAGTGACACAGGAGATACTTTTATTTCTTTACATAAATTAAACGATGAATGTAAGGAAAAAATCAGACTGGCTTTTGAAAACAAAGTTACTGTAGAAGATTATCTTAAACATTTTGAAAAACCCTCTAAAAAGATTTATTATAAAAGAAAACCCTTAAGGGTGCGTATAGATTCGGCAGAAACTGAAATCATCGATAATGATAAAAATAATAAAAAATCACCTTTAAGAGTGCGTATAGACTCAGCAGAAACTGAAATCATTGATAATGATAAAAATAATAATAAAATAAAAGAAACTGTTATTAAAGAAAAACCAAAAGGCAAAAAAAGAACAAAAAAAACTGTCATTTTAAAAGGCAACCAAAAGACGAAAAAAAATATAAAAAAATTTGTAATAGATAGTTCTCCTACTGAAATTATTTAACTTAATGAATTGTTTTCATCATCTTCAGGTTCTTCTTCAGGTTCTTCTTCTTGGTCTTCATCTACAGGGTCTTCATCTGGCTCTTGTGGGTCTTCTTCAACATTAAATATAAAATGTGGGTCTGGTATATTTATGTCATTTGTTTCATTATAGTTATAATATATTGTTTGTCTACATACTAAATGGTCTGTTAAAAAAGAATTATTCTGAAACTTTTTGTTGTTGAACGTTGTATGTTTATCGTTAAATTCTATAATTTTACCTGCTATATATTTTTTATTATTTTTATTATACTTCATTATAATTTTATATTTTTTTCTCCCGAATTGAGGGTTATATTCATAAAATCTTACTAATAGTTTTTTATACATATGATTTGCATCATGTTTTTTATGCAAAAGTAAAGAATATTTTGACACAATATAATAAAGCAAGTATGGTCTCATAACTTTTATTAGTGTTTCCCTGGGAAAATCTTTGTCAATGTGTATTTCTTTTTTTAACCAATTTCTTTTACAATACGAATTATATGTGTTTAACATAATTAAAATTTCCTTTTTAACAATATTTCCGGGAGACTTGTATACATAGTTGTCTATAGCATATTCTCTTAATAAATAGTCATATTTTTCAGCAAAACAAGACAAATTAAAATCACAGTTAAAAAAATTTAAAAATAATATTGGGATATTATATGTTTTGTGTTTAATAAAAAAATATATATTATAAAGCGATGACTTAGAAAACGGCAAATTGTTATATGGATTTTTTATACACAGAGGCACTGCAAAAAAATTGTAATTGTTTGTTAAAGATGTATGTATCATATTTATCAAGTCATTTATTTTAAATAAATATTTAGATCTATCTTGTAATATAGATATTATTCCATTTTGATTTTCACGTATCTCGTTTAATCCCATATCTACATTTACTACTATTTTCGAATATTTATCTCTGTAAATACGTGCTAGTCTAGAAAATCCATTATAAATTCTCGTTATTTTACAAAAATATTCGACAAACTGTTCTTTTATGTTATCTCCCAAAAATATATTATTCATAGTTTCATTAAAAAAAATGTATTTATTTTGAGTTGTCATTACATTTGTAATTAAAAGACAAAAACGAAATTTTATTAAACTATCACAACTATATTTATTTTCTATATCCAATAATTTTTTTGTTATTAATATAAAAGTGCTCATTTATTTTATGTTTTATATTTAATTTTATATTTAAATATAAATCCATATTATTATTTTTTACACCTTTTTCACAAGTTATGACATTTACTATGAAGTGAAACGCCGATTACTTATTATTTCCAAATTATTTAAAACTGTATCCAAATCATCTTCATCACCTAGATTTTCAACTAAATAATTTGGACTATATATTTTCATTATATTCGGTTCTCTTACTTTTTCCCATAACCATTTTCTTAATTGTTTTTTAAATTTTAAACAATAATATAAATGAC
>Ga0114980_10002339_pt1 | contig 13429 bp, 14 predicted proteins | sample S_140806_EF_Meta_FD_87018 | JGI IMG/M metagenome (GOLD analysis project Ga0114980, IMG submission 87018) | Freshwater microbial communities from Lake Simoncouche, Canada to study carbon cycling - S_140806_EF_MetaG | ecosystem: Environmental > Aquatic > Freshwater > Lake | place: Lake...
AACCGCGCCATCTACCAACCCGCCATCCTCCACGCCCCCACCGCCGATCCCGCCCCCACCCCCTTCGCCCCGCCCCCGGCCTGGAACCAGCGCCTCCTCTCCTCCTTCGGCGGCGGCTGCACCGGCGGCTGGTACCGCCAGGGCGGCTCCCTCCCGCTCCCCGTCAGCGACGACATCGTCGGCCGCGGCTACGCCGAAGCCGCCGCCACCCTCAACGTCTTCGGCAACAACTGCCAGGACGTCACCGCCGCCGAAACCATGATGATGGTCAAGGAACGCTTCATCGAAGCCTACGGCCCGCCCCGCTTCACCTTCGGCCGCGGCGGCTCCGGCGGCGCCTACCAGCAGATCCAGATCGCCGCCAACTACCCCGGCCTCCTCGACGGCATCATCCCCAGCGCCACCTTCCCCGAAGTCCTCGCCACCACCCAGTTCCTCACCGACGCCCAGCTCCTCGACGCCTACTTCGCCCGCTCCTCCCTCACCGACGCCCAGAAAACCGCCATCGCCGGCCCCGTCAACCTCGCTAACCTCTCGGGCCCCGCCCCCGGCGCCGGCCGCATCCATCCCCAAACCTTCTGCCCGCCGCAGCTCCCCGCCGAACTCCGCTACCATCCCGTCCTCCACCGCGCCGGCGCCCGCTGCGACATCTTCGACCACCACGTCAACGTCTACGGCCGCGACCCTCTCACCGGCTTCGCCCGCCGCGCCCTCGACAACACCGGCGTCCAGTACGGCCTCGCCGCCCTCAACTCAGGCGCCATCTCCCCCGCCCAGTTCCTCGATCTCAACGAACGCATCGGCGGCTACGACAACGACGGCAACCTCGTCCCCACCCGCACCGTCGCCGACCCCGCCGCCGTCCGCGCCGCCTACCAAACCGGCCGCATCACCCACGGCGGCCTCGGCCTCGCGAACCTCCCCATCATCGACGTCCGCGTCTACCAGGACGGCTCCCCCCAAGGCGACGTCCATCTCAAGTACCACTCCTACGCCTTCCGCGAACGCCGCCGCCGCGCCAACGGCTCTCTCGCCAACCACGTCATCCTCCTAAGCGATGCCGCCCACAACCAGGCCTCCTTCGCCATCGCCAAGATGGACGAATGGCTCACCACCGGGCGCCGGCCCGCCGACCTCGTCGACGCCTGCGTCTCCCCCGCCGGCGAACGCATCATCGAAACCCAAACCTTCTCCGGTGGCCGCTGCAACGAGTTCTATCCCACCTCTCCCTCGCCCCGCATGGCCGCCGGCGGACCCGTCACCAACGACGTCATCCAGTGCCGCCTCAAGCCCCTCGACCCGGCCGATTACCAGGTCCCCTTCGCCCCCGCCGAGCGCGAACGCCTCGCCACCATCTTCCCCACCGGCGTCTGCGACTGGTCCCGCCCCGGCGTCGAGCAACAACCCCCTCTCGGCACCTGGCTCCGCTACTAGTCGCGGCCCTGAAACCGGATAATCTTCCGCCGGTCTTTCTTCGAAGGCTTGCCCTCCGGATAAAAAGGCATCGCCTTCCGCGCCTCAATCGCCAGCCGCCGCCGCTCCCGGCTCTCGGCCGATTCGCTGTACAGCGTCTGCGCCACCGGCGCCGGGCCCCGCATCTCGCTCAAGCCCAGCACCTCCACCTCATACTCGCCCGCCTCGGTCTTGATGCGCAGCCGGTCCCCCACGCGGATCTCCCGCGCCGGCTTCGCCGTCTGCCCGTTCCATTCCACCCGGCCCAGGTCACAAGCCTTAATGGCCAGCGCCCGGGTCTTGAAGAACCGGGCCGCCCATAACCATTTATCGATCCGCATTACCGGGGAAACTGCGCCGCGTCGATCCCCGGAATGATCCGCAGCGCGTTCTTGTAGTACAGCTTCTTCAGCACCTCATCCGGCAGGTCCATTCCGTACATCTTCCAGAACGCATGGCGCTTCCGGTAGTAGTCAAAGTACTCGTCCGCCGTCTCAAACACCCGGAAGTAGGTGAAGTACTCGCTCGTCTCCCAGATGTCCTTGCCGAACAGCACCCGGTCCTGATACTTCACAAACCACGCCCGCGCCGTCCGCGGCTGCCGGCCCAACTCCGCCAGCACCGCCCCCACTTCGGTCAGCATGTTCGGGTACTTGTCCATCAACTTGCCGAGCTCGGCCAGATCGCCGCCCAGCCAACCCAGATGGGCGTTGATGAAGATGGTCTTCGGGTGGCGACCCACCAACGAATACTGCTCGCCCATCAGCGTCTCCCACGTCGGGTACTTGTTTGGCGGACGGTAACGGCTCGGGAACTGCTTGAGTTCGAGCCAACGCTCGTTGTCCTTGTCCCAGGGCTGGAAAAATTGCCGCGGCTCGGCCGTGTGGATCAACACCGGAATCTTATACCTGGCGCAAACCTCAAAGGCTTTATCAAAGCGCGGGTCGTCAATCTTGATCCGCTCCCCGCTCTTGATCCGCAGGTCCATGCCGAAGTTCTTGAAAAACTTCAATCCCTGCGCCCCGTTCTTAATGTCCTGCTCCAGTTGCTTGGCGACCACGTCCGGATAGTCCGGCGCCTCCATGTCTTCGAAGTTGAGGTTGGCAAACACCACGAAGCGCTTCGGGTAGTTGCCCTTCATGTTGTCCACCGTCTTCTTCAGCCGGTCGCCATAGCTCCCCGACAGGTTCACCATCACCTGCAGATTCAGCCCGTCCATGTCCTTGACGAGCTTGTCGAGAGACGCCTTGTTCATCTCCCCGCGCTGATGGTTGTGCACGTCGATAAACGGGTATTTGGCCCGCTTCACGATGTGTTCGTCCACCTTCAAGCCCGACTTCGGGTTGTAGTCCTCAAAGGAGATCACCGCATTCTTATCCGGAAGCGGGAACTCCGGCTGCGCCAGCAGCGCCACCGGTATCACCAGCAGGAGAGCCTTTTTCATTCCTTGCAGTATAGGCCTAGGGCGCAACCCCGAGCAATGCCGCCACCTCGTTCCGCAGCTGCTCGGTCAACGGACCCTTGTCCCGGTTGCCCAGCCCCTCGGTCGGAATCGGCTTGCCAATCCGCACCACCACCGTCCCCCCGCGAATCGCCACCCCGTGCATCGGCAACACGTCCCGCGTCCCGATCAACCCGAACGGCACAATCGGCGCCCCGCTCTTGATCCCCAATATCGCCGCCCCTTCCTTGAACGGTTCAAGCTCCCCTTCCGTCCGTCCACCCTCGGGAAAGATCAGAATCGAAAGCTGCTTCTCCCGGATCGTCGTCCCGGCCAGCGTCAGGCTTCGCACCGCCTCCCGCGGATTATCGAGCGACACCGAAATGTGCCCCGCCGTCCGCAGATGCGTCCCCATGAAAGGAATCGAAAACAGCTCGCTCTTGGCCATGAACCGGAAGTTGTAAGGCAGGGCATAGAGCAGCGCCGGCGTATCCGAGTAGCTGCGATGGTTCCCCGCGAAGATGTAATGCGCCTTCGGGTCCAGGTTCTCAAGACCCTCCACCACCATGTGCATCCCCATGATCTTCGTCAGCATCCAGCCCCACAGCTTGGCGCAGGCGATCTGCTTGGTCCCGTCTTTGTCGAACGGAATCAGGCAGTAGCTGATGATCCCCATTACCACCGTCGCGACGACGATGAGCGGGTCGGTAAACAGAATCGTACGGAGAAGGGCAAAAGACATGTCAGGAAACCAAAAGAGCCCGCGCCTCTCCCACCAGGTACAGCGAGCCGGTAATAATCAGCACATCGCCCTGCCGCGGCATCGCCAGCGCTTCGGCCACCGTCGCGGCCGTGCGTGCGTTCGGATGCGGCGCCAGCTCCAGCATGGCCTCCGGCCGCAGCGCCCGCGCCTGCCCCGGCGCCGTGCAAATCAGCTCATCGGCCAGGGGAAACAGAATGGACGAGATCTCGTCAAAGGCCTTATCGCGCATCGCCCCAAAGATCATGGTCACGCGCTTCCCGGCAAACTGCTGCTCCAGGTAACGCGCCAGCGCCTTCGCCCCGGCCGGGTTGTGCGCGCCATCGAGGAGAATCAGCGGATCGCGGCTGACCGTTTCCAGGCGCCCCGGCCACACGGCCCGCGCCATGCCATCGAGCGGCACGCCCAATAGCTGCAGCGCCCGCGCCGCCGTCTTCGCGTTCACCACCTGATGCTCACCCGCGAGCGAACACGGCACCGGGCCGGTCACCTCCGCCGCATGGTAAAGCGGCGCGCCCACCTCCCGCGCTCGCGCCTCAATCACCGCCAGCGCCGCCGGACGCTGCATCGCAATCACCGCCGGCACCCCGGGCTTCAAAATGCCGGCCTTTTCAAAGGCGATGGACTCAATGGTTTTGCCGAGCCACTCCTCGTGGTCGAAATCAACCGGGGTGATCACACACAGCTCCGGCCTCACCACGTTGGTCGCGTCCAACCTTCCGCCCAGGCCTACCTCCACCACCGCGCGGTCCACGTTCTGGTCCACAAACACTTCAAACGCCATCAGCGTCACCGTTTCAAAGTAGGACGGGTGATGCGCAATCGTGCCGTCAGCAATCAGCCGCTGCGCCGTCCGGTGCACCGTATCAAAAGCCTGCGCAAACTGCTCCGGCGTAATCGCCCGGCCGTTGATCTGAATCCGCTCGGTCGGGTGGATCAGATGCGGCGATGTGTAAAGCCCCGTCCGCACCCCCGCCGCGCGCAGCGCCGCCTCGATCATGGCGCAGGTCGATCCCTTGCCATTCGTCCCGGCCACGTGGATTACGGGAGGCTGCGTCCCGTGAAAACCCATCACCCGCCACAACTCGCCAACCAGTTCCAGGCCCAGCTTGGCCGACTTCATTTCATTGCCGAGTCCATAGAGGAACTCGACGCTCTCCGGGTAGTTCCGCACGTCGAATTAAGCGTGTTTGCCGTGCTGGCAGCCCATGTTCTGCGGCGAGGGCACCCGGCCCCCTTTGTTCAACTCCCGCATCCCCATGTCGGTCTGGTAGTAGATGCGCGACGTCCAGCCCTTCACCAGCCGGAAGAACCGCGGCCCCGGCCCCTCGCCGGCGACATCGAGCGACTTTAGAATCGCCACCTGCTGTGCCTCGGTCAATTTCACGAACGGCGCCCCGTGCAGATTCATCGCCTGCCCGTCCAGCCAGTGCAGCCCGTCCAGAAACGCATCGCGCTGCGCCACCGGCCCGGCGGCCAGTAAGCGGTCGAGCCAGCGGTTCACGAGCGCCGCCTTCGCCCCCGGCGTATCGGTCGCCGGAATAATCAGCTCCGTCAGCACCACCACGGTTTCGTTGGCGTGCGCGTCGAACAGCTCCGGCTTCCACTCCGGAGCGGTCGAGATCTGCGCCAGCGCTCCGGCGCCGGCCAGAGGCGCGATACTGCCCACCTGTAAAATCTCGCGGCGATTCATAACCCAAGTATATAGCGGCCCATTTCACCCCGTAAATCAGGAACACCCCGCAAATCAGGAATAATAGTCGGCATGCACCGCCGCCTGTTTCTGTCGCTTCCTGCCCTGGCCTTCGCGCAGCGCCGCACCGTCTTCCTGCCGAGCCCAGGGAAGGGAACCGCCGTCATGGCCTACGCCTTCTACACCGAGCGCACCGGCGGCCGCATGGACTCCATTGAACAGCGCTGGAGCAAGTCCGACACCATCGATATCGCCTACCGCCGCCAATCCACTGACCACGGCGTCACCTGGTCCCCACCCGAAACCATCGTCACCGGCGAAAAGCGCCCCGAAGGCATGTACCGCAAGCACCTCCGCTGCGGCTACGTCGACCCCGCCTCCGGCCGCTATCTCGAATTCTTCATGCAGGGCGACCTGCCCACCGACGACCCGCTTGAAGGCATGCGCCGCTGGGAGCTCTTCTACACCTACGCCGGTAAATCCCATCGCATCGACCTCCCCGGCCTCGTCAAACCCGGCAAGAACTCGGCCACCCTCGGCGATAACGCCTCCACGCCCCTCACCCTGCCCGACGGCACCATCCTCCTGCCCGTCGAAGTCACCCCCATCGGGCCCAAAGGCGAATATCACAACCCCGGCAAGGGCTACACCTGGCATGAAACCGTCGTCTTGCGGGGCCGCTGGCAGGGCGACCAACTCCGTTGGGAGACCTCGAATATTCTGCGCCTCAAGCCCGAACAGTCCACCCGCGGCGCTCTCGAACCCACGCTCGCCCGCCTCGCCGAAGGCCGCCTGATGCTCGTCTGCCGCGCCTCCAACGACAAGACGCCCGACGCCCCCAGCTACCGCTGGGTCAGCTACTCCCACGACAACGGCCGCACCTGGTCCGAGCTCATCCCCTGGACCTACGGCAACGGCGAACGTTTCTTCTCGCCCAGCTCCTGCTCCCAACTCCTCACCCACTCAAACGGCAAGATCTACTGGCTCGGCAACATCACCCCCACCAACCCGCGCGGCAATCGCCCCCGCTACCCCTTCGTCATCGGTGAAGTCGACCGCCACACCGGCCTGCTGCGCCAGTCCACTGTCCGCGTTGTCGATACCCTGCAGTCGGGCGAAAACCCGCTCCTCACCCTCTCCAATTTCTACGCCTACGAACACCGCCAGACGCACGAAATCATCCTCCACATGACCCGCCTGTTCGCCCTGCCCGACGGCTGGGAGGGCGACGCCATGCGCTACGCCATCTCCGTCTGACCCCGTGCCCGCTCCCCGCCAAGTACACTGAGAGGGTATGACCCGCCGAGCCCTTCTCGCCGCCAGTATGCAGGCCCCGCTCACGCCTCCCCCTCCCAGGAAAGCGAAAATCACCAGCTCCGTCATGCTCTGGTGCCTCAAGGGAACCCCGGAGGAGAAGCTCGAGATCGCCGCCCGCGCCGGCCTCCAAAGCGTCGAACTCGTCGGCGAGCACCTCACCACCGACGTGGCCGCTCTCGAAAAGCGTGCCCGCAGCCTCCGCCTTGGCATCGACACCATCTCCGCCACCCCCAACTGGAACCGGCAGAAGCTCAACATGGTCGACCCCGCCCTGCGCCCGGCGCTGCTCGCCGAAGTCGAGTCCAACCTAAAGATTGCCCAGAAAATGGCGGTGCCGCTCGCCCTCCTCATGTCCGGCAACGCCATCCCCGGCAAGAGTTTTGAAGACCAGTTCGCCTCGCTCGTCGAAGGCGCCAAGCGCTGCGGCGACCTCGCCGCCAAGTACGGCGTCACCCTGATCGTCGAGCCGCTCAATACCAAGGTCAACCACGCCGGCTACTTCCTGTCGAACTGCGTGGACGGCCTGCGCGCGATGAAGGCGATCGACCACGACCACGTCCGCCTGCTGTTCGACCTCTATCACGAACAGGTCGAGCGCGGCGACGTCATCCGCACCGCACTCGCCGCCATGCCCTATGTCAAGGTGTTCCACGTGGCCGACAATCCGGGCCGCAACGAGCCCGGCACCGGCGAGATGGCCTACGCCAACATCTACAAGGCCATCAGTAAAGCCGGCTACGAAGGCTACATCACCATGGAGTACCTGCCCACCAAAGAGCCCGTGGCCAGCCTGCAGCAAGCCGTCACCGAGATGCGCGCGGCGCTCTAGGCCATCCGCCGTCTATTCGCCGCGCCCCGCCAGAATCATCGACACCGGCACCACGCCCATCTTCCGCATCAGCACCCAGTCGTGCTCACCCTGCTTTTCCATCTGGCCTTCCTTGAAGTACTTCGGGTCCTCCTTCCAGATGCTGAAGACAGCCGGGTGCGGCGTCCCGGAGGCCTTCCGGCTCAACGCCAGCAGCGCGTCAAAAGCCGGCGTCGAAGCCCCATCGGTGTCTCCGGTCGCCTGCACCAGCAGCAGAAAATCCCGCTGCGGCGCGGCTCCCTGGTGTGTCCCGTTCTCCGGGAAGTAGCTGTACCGCATGGTGTAGATGCCCGGCTGCACCGTCTGCCCGCGCCGGTCCTCGTGCTTCTGCGCGAACTGAATCACCGCCAGCAGCGAGCCGTGCGGCACGTTCGGCATGGTCAGGTTCGCCTCGGTACTCGCCGGACCCGCGGGCACCTCGCTCCGATACCACACCTCGGCCAGCAGTTGGCCGTCTTTCGTCACCCGGGTGCCTTCTTTATGCAGCAAAGCGCTCACGCTTGGAGCCAGCCCGGCGGGCGGAGCTCCGCCCGGGGCGGCTTTGTAGTCTTCGGCGATCAGGGCTACGGCCGAAAGAAAAAAGGTTAGAAAGGGTCGCATGAATCTCCTCTGTACGATGATTGCGGAAGGGCGTTCGTTGCTGGTTTCGATACAATTTCCTAGCGGCTTCCATGCAGACCATCCTCGTAATCGACGACGACGACAGCTTGCGAGACACCATCGGCCTGATGTTGGAGCAAGAATCCTTCCGGGTTCACCTCAGCGCGAACGGGCGGGACGGTTATGAAAAGGCCTTGACTCTGCAGCCGGATCTGATTCTGGTCGATCTGCGCTTGCCAGGAATGAGCGGCGTCGAAATCTGCCGCCAACTGCGCACGGACAAGGTGCCCACTCCCATTATCGTACTCAGCGCGCTCGGGGATGAAATCGACAAAGTCCTGCTGCTCGAAATGGGCGCCGATGACTACGTCGTCAAACCCTTTGGCCGCCGCGAACTCATCGCCCGCATCCGCGCCCTGCTGCGGCGCAGCGGCGGGGAAGCCCATCACGTCCTCAAGTTCGCCGGAACGGAGGTCAACATCGAGCGTCGCGTCGTCCAACGCGCCGGCCAGGAGGTCAAGCTCACCCCGGCCGAGTACAACCTGCTCGTCTTCTTCCTCCAGAACCCGGACCGGCCGCTCACCCGCGATGTCATCCTGAACTCGGTCTGGGGGTACAACTCGTTTCCGCACACCCGCACCGTCGACGCCCACATCGTCAAACTCCGTCAGAAGTTTGAAGCCGACCCGGCCGCGCCGCGCCACTTCCTCACCGTGCACGGCATCGGCTACCGGTTCCTGCCATGAGGTGGACCGTGCTGGTAGTGGAGGATAACCGGGCGCTGGCGGACACGCTGGCGATGGCGCTCGCCGGCGTGGCCGATTGCGACGTCCTGGTGGCCTACGACGGCGCCGAAGGCCGCCGCCTGCTCGCCGACGCCCACGTGCTTTGCACCGACCTCGACCTGCCCCGCGTCCGCGGCGAAACGCTGATCGGCGAGTTCCGGGCGCTCAAGCCCGGCGCGCCGGTCATCGCCATGTCCGCCGGTCCGGGCGAACACGCGGGAGCCGACCGCTTCTTCGCCAAACCGTACTCGGCGCTGCTCGTCCGGGAAACCATCAAGGGGATGCTGCATGAGTAAGTGGTTATTGGCGCTATGCCTGCCGGCGCTGAGTTGGGCGCAGGCCGATATTCTCGCCCGCCTCGAAAAGCTCGAGGCGGAAAACGCCAAGCTGCGTTCCGAGGTCGCCTCCCTCCGCGCCAAGGTCGAACAACTCGTCCCCGAGCGCCTCGAAATCGCCGAACGCCGCATCGAAGAACAGGCCCAGGCCAAAGTCGAAGCCGCCAGCAAGTTCCCCCTCGAGCTCACCGGCGTTGCCCTGTTCAACCTCTTCGGCAACTCCAAAGGCGCCGGCGGCGTCGATACCCCGAATACCGCCAGCGCCTCCGTCAACCGCGGCGCTGCCGGCATCACCTTCCGCCAGTCCATCGTCGGCCTGCGCTTCCACGGCCCGGTCGCCCTGTTCGGCGCCAAGGTCTCCGGCGAAGCCTTCGGCGACTTCTGGGAGGGCACCACCGAGGGAACCGGCGCCATCCCCTTGCGCCTGCGCACCGCCGAGCTCCGCCTCGATTGGGAGCGGCGCACCGTTGCCGTGGGCCTGATGAAGCCGCTCATCTCTCCGCGGAATCCCACTTCGTACGCCACCATGGGCATCACCCCGCTGACCAGCTCCGGCAACCTCTGGCGCTGGCAGCCGCAGGTCCGCTACGAAGAGCGGCTCGGGGACTTCAAACTCCAGGGCGCGCTGATGCAAACCTCCGAACAGGCCGGCCTGGCCAATCCCGCGCTCGTCGCCCTCCGGCGTCCCTCCCTGGAACTGCGCGGCGCCTGGGCCAAAGACGACCGCTTCGAGTTCGGCGTGGGAGCCCATGCCTCCACCTCGCACGTCACCGGCCAGAGCGTCCCTTCCCGCATCGCCAGCGTCGACTGGATGGCCCGGCCCTGGGAGAAACTCGAACTCACCGGCTTCCTGTTCACCGGCGAAAACGTGCACCACCTCGGCTCCCTCCGCCAAAGCTTCCGCTTCCTCGCCAACGGCCGCGTGCAGGCCGTCCGCAGCCGCGGCGGCTGGGCGCAGGCCTCCGTCCCGCTCTCCGCCCGCCTTACCGCCAACCTCTTCGGCGGCATCCACGACGACCGCAACGCCGACCTCATCCGCGGGCAGAACGGGCGCAACCGCACCGGCGGCGCCAACCTGCTGTTCCAGGTCGCGCCCAACGTCGTCCTGGGCTTTGAAGGCCTCCAAGTCCGCTCCTTCTTCCTTGGTCTCGGGGACAGGAGGGTAAACCGGTATGATCTGTCGCTGGCCTATCTTTTTTAGTCTCTGCCTCGTTTTGTGGCCCGCGCACGCCGCCACCGTCGGGGGCGCCGTCGAACTCACGCAGACCAAGAGCAAGAGCCGGGAAGGCGTGGTGGTGTGGCTCGAACCAATGGCCGGTCCGCCGCCGCTCCCGCCCGGCCGCTTCACGCTCGACCAGAAGAACAAGAAGTTCACCCCGCACATCCTCGCCGTTCCCGTCGGCGCCACCATCGACTTTCCCAACCACGACCCGATCTTCCACAACGCTTTTTCGAACTTCGCCGGCCAGCCCTTCGATACCGGCCTTTACGCGCCCGGCACGTCGCACCGCATCACCTTCCGGCGCGAAGGCGTCGTCCGCGTCTTCTGCAATATCCACGCCAACATGAGCGCGGTGATCGTGGTCGTTCCCACGCCCTACCATGCCGTCTCGGCGGCCGATGGCAGTTGGCAGATTACCAACGTCCCGCCGGGAGAGTACCGCCTGCGCCTGTTCCACGAACGGGCCACCGCTGAGACGTTAGCCAAGCTCGAAACGCGGGTGAAGGTGGAAGATGGGCCGCTGGCCCTGCCGCGCGTGGCGGTCTCTGAAGCCGGCTACCTGCCGGCGCCGCATCCGAACAAACACGGCCGGCCGTATCCCGTCCGTTCGCTCGAAAGCGGACAGTACCTCGGAGGCCGCTGAAATGTCCCCCCGCTGGAAGATCTGGCTGGCGCTGTTTGGCAGCGTGACGCTGCTGTTTGGCCTCACGGGCTGGATCCTCCAGCGCCACGCCATCGACAGCGCCACCCGGTCCCTCGAAGAGGAGATGCGGGGCAGCATCCGCGCTTATGAAACCGTCTGGCAGGCCCGCCAGGAAGCCCTCAGCACCGCGGCGCTACTCCTCAGCAGCCTGCCCAATGTCCGCGCCGCCTTCGGCACGCAGGATGCGGCCACCATTCGCGACTCGGCCGGCGAACTGCGGAGCCTGCTCTCGGAGGGCTTGCGCCAACGGGCCTTCTTCGTGGTCTGCGATCCCCGCGGCGCCCCCGTCGTCACCATCGCCGGCGCCCCGCCCGCCATGGCCACCTGGCCCACGGTCGAGCCGGGCGTGCGGCAGCGGTCGGGGTTCTTCATTAAAGACCACGAAATCTATCAGCTGGTGCTCACCCCCGTCATGGTCGACGCGGGTGGCGGGCCGGCCGCTGAACCTGCCATGATCAGCCTGCTCGTCGCCGGCTTTGCCGAAGGCGACCGGCCGGAGCAGTTGACCGGCGGGGAGTTCGTCTTCTCGGTGGCGGGCGAGCAGGTGGCTCGTCCGGGTGTCCGCCTGGACCGCCCGCTGCTCGGCCTCGACGGCAAGCCGGTGGGCACGCTGAGCATCTTCCGCACCCCGGGCCCGGCCGAGCGGGAACTCGCCAACCTGCAGAAAGAGCTGCTTGGCATGTGGGCCGCCGCCGTGGTCCTCAGCGTGGTGCTGAGCTTCTTTCTGGCCCGGCGCATCGTCGAACCGCTCGGCGCGCTCGATCGCGCGGCTACCGCCATCGGGGAACAGCGCTACGGCGAGCGGCTGCCGGTGACCAGCAACGATGAGCTCGGCCGCCTGGCCGCCACCTTCAACTCGATGAGCGAGAGCCTGGAGGCCGCCCGCGCCGAACTCATCCGCCAGGAGCGCATCGCCACCGTCGGCCGCCTCGCCTCAAGCATCGTGCATGACCTGCGCAACCCGCTCGCCGCCATCTACGGCGGCGCCGAGATGCTGGTCGACGCCGAAGGCCTGGCCCCGGCGCAGACCAGGCGGCTCGCCGGCAATATCTACACCGCCAGCCGCCGCATGCTGGCCATGCTGCAGGAGCTGCTCGATGCCGCCAAAGGCAAGGCCGCCGAGTTGGAACTCTGCCGCCTGCGCGAGGTGGTCGAAGCGGCCGTCGAGAGCCAGCAGGCGGCCGCCCATATCCGCTTCCGCCTCGAAATCCCCGAGGAGTTGGAACTGCCCATGGACCGCGCCCGCATGGAGCGCGTCTTCGTTAATCTGCTCGCCAACGCCATTGAGGTGATGCCCGACGGCGGCGAGATCGCCATCGTCGCCCGGCCCGAGGGCCGCGGCCTCGTCGTCGAAGTCCGGGACCAGGGGCCCGGCATCGCCGACGAGGTCAGAGAGCGTCTCTTTCAGCCCTTCGCCACCTACGGTAAACGCAACGGCCTCGGCCTCGGCCTGGCGCTCAGCCGGCAGACGGTGCGCGAGCACGGCGGCGACCTGACGGCGGCCAACGGCACCCGCGGGGCCGTGTTTTCGGTGCGGCTGCATGGATGAGATCCGGGCCGCCATCGGCTTTTCGCTCTGGGTGGCCGCCGCCTCGACGGCGCTGGCCCTTGCGAGCGGCGTCTACTTCGCCGTGCGGGGAAGCCGGGTCTTCTGGCAGGTGCCGCTCGCCATGCCGCATCTCACCATGGCCGTCGTCCTGCTCCATCTGCTGGCCCCGAGCGGACTGGTCGCGCGCCTCGTCTACGCGCTGGGCGGCATTGCCGCGCCGGGCGAGTTTCCCGATCTCGTCCAGGACCGCTGGGGCGCCGGCATCATCCTCGTCTACTGGATCAAAGAGACGCCCTTCTTCGCGCTGCTCGCGCGTACCGTTCTCGCCCGCTTGAGCGGCGACTACGATGCCGTCGCCGCCACCCTCGGCGCAAGCCCCGGCCAACGCTTCCGCCATGTCACCGCGCCGCTGCTGCTGCCCTCACTCGGGCCGGCCGCCGTGCTCGTGTTCGGCTTCGTGTTTGCCGGCTTCGATGTGGCCTTTCTGCTCGGCCGGACCTACCCGGCCATGCTCAGCGTCGTGGTGCAGCGGTACTTCGTCAGCGACCGCGAGACGGCGCTGATGATTTCGGCCGGCATGGGCCTGTTCAGCGCGGCGCTCGCCGCGGTGTATGTGCGGTGGCGGAGGCCGGCATGTTGAGATGGCTTGTCTGGTTGCCCGTGCTGTTTCTGTTGCTGCGCAGTCTCGCCACCCGCTGGTTCTG
>Ga0114980_10002342_pt1 | contig 13418 bp, 11 predicted proteins | sample S_140806_EF_Meta_FD_87018 | JGI IMG/M metagenome (GOLD analysis project Ga0114980, IMG submission 87018) | Freshwater microbial communities from Lake Simoncouche, Canada to study carbon cycling - S_140806_EF_MetaG | ecosystem: Environmental > Aquatic > Freshwater > Lake | place: Lake...
AAGTGATATAAAGGCAAATCATTTAAAGAAAATCCGCTTTCAAGAATTTTAGGTCTTACTGATTCTTTTTTAAGTAAATGATAATGTGGAAGTACTATATACTGATTGATAAAACTATCAATGGTAGAAACGATATGAGGGAATGCAATGCATCCGCTGTTGAACAGTTTATATTTTTCTTCGATTTCATCTTTTGCTGTATTTGTAAAAGAGAGACAGGCTATTCCAGAATAATTGCCACAGGTTAATTTGTGTTCTTCTATAAGCGTTTTGAGCTTATATGCAACTGTAGTTGTCTTCCCGCTACCAGGACAAGCTTTAAGAATTATCTTACCCCTTGATTTAAGATAATTCTGTCTTTCTTCATTCAATTGATACTCCATTTTATGACTTAATAAAAGTTAAAGCATTAGTGATGTATTCTGGAACTTTCAAAGTCGACTGAGCATCGTTAAAATTGTCAATGATATGAATAGCAAAATCCTGTGCAAATTCTGCTTTAGTAGGCATTGATTTCCACAAGAGAAGAGAGACATTCATATGTTCATCATTAGTAAGGTTATCACCAAACTGATTGTAAAATGTTCTTATTTTATCTGTATTTGATTTGTTAATGGATTCGATGAACTTAAAAAGAAAACTATTCTCTATCTCACTTTTTATTTCGGGGACATTCGCTTTACATAACTCAAATTCAAAGGTTTTTAATCCTGCATGTATGGAGATATTAATTTGACCATTTCTAATTAATTCAAGATTTGATATCCGTCCGCATTGTGTTCCGGTAGCGATTCCCTCTCTCAGCCTTTTCAAAGCTTCCCCATCTACTTTAATTAATTCTTCAAATGCATATTCTTTCTTCTTTGATTCGGTGAATTCATCACCATCAGATATTACAGCAACATTCTTTGGAAGTTTTTTAGAAACATCCGAAGAATTGAAAAGATGCAGAAATGGTTTAAAGGAGGTGCCTTTGACATTAACGATTTCTATTTGATAATCATGAATTGTAAAACCTAAAATTTTAGCAAACTCAGGTATCAAAAGTTCTTCGGTAATACCCTCAATTAGCAGAATTGATTTAGCAAAGAACAACTGAGATTTAGTGACGTCAATATAACGTTCAAGTTTTTTCTTACTAAGGAGAAAATCTTCATTTGACAAAGTATTGGCATTGGTATAGTCGTCTCGAATACTTTCGCTTTCTCTTTCGGTCAAAGTATTTTCAATTCTATAAGCCATCTTGTCTAGTAGAATCAAATTTCCGAATTTCACTTTTGATGTAAGTGAAGGTGAATGTGTTGTGATAAACAATTGACTGTTTACGTGACCATTTGTGGTTTTTAAAAAATCATATAAACTTAACTGAAGTTGGGGATGAAGGTGTGCTTCCGGCTCTTCAATTAACAGTGCAAAATGAGCTACACTGTCATCAGTGATTCTTTGGTGAATATCGCTTAAAACAGTTGCTACATAAATAATATTATTGAAACCAAGGCTATTTTGATTTAAATTGAATCCATCCCCAACTAAAGTTGTGGAATTATGTGGTAAGTATGGTTTTATAGAATTAACAATATAATCGATATTGCTTTGCTCAATATGTAACCCAATAAGATTATCAGAGGTAACCTTAAAAACAGAATTAATATTTGTATTGATATTTTCCTTGGTCGTTAGAACCTCTTGCTGTGCCAATAATTGAGTGTTAGTATCATCTATTATTGTTTTAAATGTATTATCAGTATCATTTCTATGAATGATTCGTTTAATGACTCTACCAAGTAGATTATCCTTTGAACTTAATAGGTCTCTTGTACAATCCCTTAATGCATTGAGGTAATAATGATTAAAAAGTTCAAAAGTATTGTAATCCGGTTTCTGACCTTCACCTATACCCGAGGAATAACTAAGTCTAGGGAATCTGCCGCTTCCTCTTTCATAAGATAAAGATATCCTGGCTATATCTTCTTCCCCTTCTTCTCCAAGAACGAGATATTCATAGAAAGCTCCTTTTTGTTGGTCTGATAATCCTTTAAATACATAATCAAATTCAATTTTACTAGCTGTTATTCCTGCTGAATCGATATGAAAATCATCAATTGAAACGTTAATATCTTTTTGTTGATTTCCTAAATTGTATAGAATTCGAATTGCATCGATCAATCCTGTTTTGTTCTTACCATTTTCACCAATTATTATGTTAATATCCGGTGAAAATGTCACAATCAATTCTTGAATACCTTTATAATTCGATATTTTTATTTCTGATAAATACATATAATATACTTTTTCACATTAGGTTGGTTACTTTATCAATCTCCTTCATGAGCCTATCAGTCTCATTCAACGCTACAATAATCTTTTGATAATGTAAAATATCATCAAAACTCAACTCTCGATCCTTGCGGTCTTTGAGCCATTTTTGAGCAGGTTGGTAGCCACCAATGTAGAAGTTCCAGGCAACTTCCGAAACATTTTTGAAGTATTGAACTTCGTTAATGTAAACACTTCCTTCTTTGTAAACTGGTTTTCCAACAATATTGTCACCATCACCATGATATTCAGTAATGTACTCGTTGACTTTTGGACTTTCCAATAAATGGATCTCACGAAGCTCTTTGCCGAAAGCAACTAATTTCCAGAACTTTTCTGCATCTGTTGGATAAGGAACTCTAGGGAAATCAATCTTTAAAAACTCTTTATATTTCTCGCGGTAACTCGGACTGTGAAGAACCGAGTAGATGTAATCCAAAATATTTTCGGGGCAAAATGTATTTTCTTCAGCTGAATATTCAGAGGTGAAATTCATTTTTAAACCATAAGATATTGCATTAATAATTTCGGTATGGAAATTTGGGATTCGCATGGTATCATTAAAGCTTTTCTGTTTAGATATTTCATTATAGAGATATAGTGGGAATACGTACCCGTTATCTAAGGTTGAAATCACTGATTTATCGACAATGCTATTGACAATTCCAAATTTACTGGTTAAATCATTCCTTACCCTTTTTAAACTTATAAGACCAAGATTTCCCCCATTTAAAAAATGTGACATTAGATCCTTTCTACCTCTTTCAATTTTATCATTATCATAGAAGATGAATCTTTTATCAAACAATCGATAATCTATTACTTTTACCTTTGACTCATCATTGAATCTATTTATTAAGTCGCTTTTAACTATTGATATATAGTTGCTATCATTCCCCGTTGCTACGCCCATCCCACCAATAATGAATAATTCATTCAGAATAAAACCCTTGTCGAATTCTGATTGGGTTTTAAAATCCTTTGGAACCATAAAATACATTGGTTCTTCATTGGGTAGTCTTCTAAATTCAATAGATTTTAAACTGTTTTTGGAGAGGAAGTCATATTTGAATTCGCGTTTACCATATAAATCGAAATGATTGATTTCGCCTAGTTCATTAGCCTTCTTCTTACCCGTTTTGATAAATAGATTAATCGAGACACCCTGCATTATGTCAAATACATTTTGATCTGTAGAACCATCAGGTGAAATCTCTTGTTTTTTGCTATTACCGTGTAAATCAATTGTGTAAATCTTATCAAATGTTTTTAATAACCTCCATCTCATTCCTCTAAATGTAGGATTTTCTAAATATCCATGAGGATTGATAAATGCTAAAATTCCTTCTCCATTTTTTTCAATAAAATGCTGGCCATAACGTATAAATTTGGCATAGTCATCATTAATTGCCTTTGGATTTCGTTCTTTCAATTTTTCTTTACCTCCAGGTTCTTTCTTGTAATCTTCCATAAGGTTGGAAATCCATTCTCCTTTATTCGCACTTTCACTAGAATACGGCGGATTCCCAATCACGCACATCACAGGTGTATCTTTCTTGATGGCATTCGCTTCGTTTGCTTCCTGAGACAACCATTGGGTAAATAAATTGAACTGGTTTTCATGCGCTTCTTCCAAACTGTTTGTAAGGAAAATCTTAAAACGCTTGTTGTTTGGATTGGTGAATCCAGTTTCAGTAAGCAGTATATCCATTTTCAAATGTGCCATCGCATACGAAGTTATCAGTAGCTCAAAACCATTTAAGCGCGGAATCAAATCATTCTCCACATATTTCGGCCACATTCCCGGCATACTTTTGAATTTGCCGTGAACCAATTTTATTACTTCAGCAAGGAAAGTTCCTGTTCCGGTTGCAGGATCCAAGACTTGCACTTTGTGTACTTCTTGTTCAATCTTTTTCCCCTGGTAATCAACTTTGATTTTTGTTTTGGAAGTATCTGCTAAACCTTGTGGTAAGTTGAATTCTGTTTTTATTATATCATCTACCGCGCGCACTATGAAACTTACAACCGGTTCTGGAGTGTACCAAACACCTCGAGACTTTCTTAATGATGGATCATAAGCAGCCAAGAAGGTTTCGTAAAAGTGAATGATTGGATCTTCCTGTTTGGTGCTTTTTCCGAAGTTGCGCATGATTACCGCTACATCCGAAGCCAAGAAAATTTGTACCAAATCATCAACAATCCACGCAATGCGCGAATCCAAATCATAACCTGCAATACTTTGAAATAACTTTCGCAAGAAAGGATTGGAATGGGGAATTAGCGTTGCGGCTTCTTCTCGGCTGAATGTTGGTATTGTTGGGTCATGATAACGAGCAGCAAACATTCCGTAAGCAATCGTCTGTGCATACATGTCGGCGAAAGCTTTGTGAGTAATGTCATGTACCAATACATTTTGAAATGCTTTGTATTGGTCTTTTAACTGTGAATTCGCTTCGTTTTCTTCATCCGAGTTAACTGCCTGTTCAATTATGTTTCCCAATAAACGTGCTTTACCTGCCATCATTTCTGCCAATTTGGTTGGAGATTTAATTGACTGTGTAACAATCAAGGCAAAATCCTTCATTAATTGCTCGAAGTGAGCGTACTGATTAGGAATTCCTGTTATGGTGCCATCTTTTATTTCAGCAATTCGAATAGAATTTACAAATTGGCCATCTCTGTAATAGTGGAAATCTAAGTAATCTGTAAAGATGAGATTAGACAGTGAAGCTCTGTATCGATCAAATTGTTCTTTTAAGGATTTACTGTTTAAATCAACTGCAATGTCTTTCGCTTCAATATATCCAACTGGAATGTCTTTACGCATCAATATGTAATCCGGTGCTCCACAAGCAATTCTTGCTGGTTCATTTATAACATGAACATCTTTCAGAATCGTTTCAAGCAGTAATTGTAAATCACCTCGGTAGGCATGCTCGCGTGAGATTCCGGTTTGAAAACGTTTGTTGAGGTTATCTATATATTGTTGGGTTGTCATTTGATTTATTTAAATTTAATACCTTTCAAAAGTTTTATATTTTCGAATCATCTATTAATTCTTTGACATTCACTGAAAGTAAAGCTGCTATTTTAAATAGCACTTCCAATCTTGGTTGTCTCCGGTTATTACAATATTCATTGACTACATTAAAGCTTTTACCTAGCTTCTCAGAAAGCCAGGTTTGCTTAATTCCTTTTTTTTGCAATACTTCCTTTATTCTATTCATAACATTTTTTGGAGTAGGCTTTGAAGTTAATAAAAAATATTGTTTTTATACCCTAATAAATAGTGTGTAATTCATACCAGAGGGAAGGTTGATTTAATCGGCCATTTATAATTATTAAATTTAAGATGAACATACCTAGAAAAAGGGATTCTTACTAGGTCGAACGAATCTAAGCGTTCAAACAACTTAATTAACAAGGAAAATTTATCTGCTGAAAAAACCGAAAGTTTAATTGAAAATTATTTATTTGCTGAGACGGAACCCCTAAGAGCAGAAGTACTAGAACTTATAGAAGGGGAGCAACCATCTGTTCTTCAAAGAAAATCTGTAGGTAATAGGATTTTGAGTAGAATAGTTGCTTTTGTTGATACGTTTGTGAATGGGTTTAAGAAGGTGGAATGATACGCTTTTAAAAATTATTTATAATTTGCCAATAATAAAATACATCATTTATAAAAAATTATATAATAAAACATACAATATTGATTATAAATTATATATTTGTATCTAATTTTATTAAATATGGTATTAATGAATCAACAAACTACTACGAAAGTATCAACGGTTAAAAGAAAATTAGCTTCACTTGACGGGTGTAAATTCGATTTAGAGAAAGAACTTCCAATGCTTTTCAAAGCATTCAATGAGGCATTTAGTTCTTACGAAAAAGAAATTATTCAAACTCCTCCCGAAGCACGAGCTAGAGGTTTTGAAGCTTCGTTGCTAAATTCCAAAATGATTCAGAGTATACAGGGAAATTTTCCAATCAATTGGAAGTTTGGTAGATACAAAAGATTTACCTTACGTATAAAAGGTTATATAGTATTGTTCAAAAAGTTTGATAATCGAGGGTTACCAATGAATATTAAAACTAAATCGGCTGATGCAATATCACAACAATTGTCTTTTTCTTTATTTGATGATAGTACTTTTGTTGCTGAACCAATTTTGTTTTTTGGTTATCGGAAAGATACTTTAGGCAATGTTTTAGAACCGAAACTTGTTTACATTGATGAAGAAAAGGTACGGTGGAATATTACGGAACAGGATATTGCCAAAACAAAAACGATACGGATTCCAAAAGAGGAAAATATTGCTATGCCTAAACTAAAAACTGGTATTCAAAAAAAGAAGGCAGCGAACGATAATTAAAAATACTAACATTAAAGAATTGAAGATATGGGGATTAATTATAGACAGTTAATTTTTGCCAGGGAATACAGGAAATACTCTCAAACAGACTTAGCTTCTCAAATTAATGGATTGTCCCAATCAAATTTATCTAAATTTGAAAAGGGAGTAAGTACGCTATCTGACGAAATGATTGAAAAAATCATGAATTTTTTGGATTTCCCTAAGGAATTTTTTGAAAAACGAATTTCGAATAAAGTTGAGATAGCTCATTATCGTAAAAGAGCGTCTTTAAATAAAACCGTTCGAACAGATATTGAGTACAGCAACAAACTAATTGGTTACATTGTTGATCAAATGACCGATTCAATTGAATGGCCTGATTTTTCACTTACCCCATTAAATATTGAAGAAGGTTATACGCCTGAAAACACAGCAAAATACATGCGTAATCAACTTGATATCAGTCCAGATCAACCTGTTAGAATGATTTGTCAAGCTTTGGAAAGTAAAGGTGTAATTATTGTTGAATTAAACATTACCGATAAGTTTGATGGAGTGTCATTTGTTACAGATGGAGGTTATCCAGTAATCGTAATAAACAAATTATTCAGTAACGATAGAAAGCGTTTTACAATTGCTCATGAGTTGGGACATTTAATAATGCATATTTCGGGTAATTTTCCTATACCAGATTATAGAGATTTAGAAGATGAAGCTAATAGATTTGCTTCTGAATTTTTAATGCCCGAAGAATTTATTAGACCATCTTTAATGAATTTAAAACTTTCCTATTTATCAGAACTTAAAAGATATTGGTTGACTTCAATGGCTTCGATTATTAGACGAGCTATAACGTTAAAGTGTATCGATTCTGAGAAATATAAATACATGAATATTGAATTAAGTCGAAAAGGATATAAAAAAGATGAACCAGGTGAAGTGTTCATTGATGAGCCAAGACTTTTTACTGCGGCCTATTTATTACATAGAAACGAATTAGAATATACAGATGAAGAATTAGCAACGGCATTTGGTTTACCACTTGATGTTGTACACCGTTTTTGTAGTCCGGCACGCCCGAATACTAAACTTAGAGTGTTGGTTTAATATCAAACACATTGATTTTATTTGAACCTAAAGTTACATGTCAGCAAATAATATATTTGAAATTATAAAAGATTATCAATGTGATTATCAAGATAGAAAATTTGATTTATCACCGGAACATGTTCAACATTGGGCAGATCAATTTGGGGATGAATCAGAATTTGTATTGTCAGAATTATTCCATTTCATTCCTGAGATTTATATTTCTAAAGAAAAAGCAAAAGAATTATTACTTGCACGTTTAAAACATTTTCAATTGTATTATAAATACAACACAATGAACGAGTTAATTATAAATTCTCATTTTTTCGATGTTCAGAAACCTGAAAAAAGTCAAGGAGAACTGCTTAATTTAATTGACGAAATATTACAACAGGAACATTTTATTGAATACAAATCATTTCAAAATAATACTAAAAAGCATTTCATTTATTTTGATGATTTACTAGCTACGGGTGGTACAATATTTAAGGATTTAAAGAATTGGTTAGAGGACGAATCAAACGGAAAAAAAAATTATGATGCTTTACTTGAAAGAGAAATTACATTAGCTGTAAGTTTATTCTGTTGCCATAGTTTAGGTTTTAGTAATATAGAATGGCAATTAATGAAACTTACAAGCGATGATATAAAAAAGCTGATGTATTTTAAATCTGATTATATAATCGAAAACAATTTAAAAACTAAATGGATTGCGGAAAGTCAAAGATTAAATTGTGCATTTCCAATTGATGAACAATCAAAAAATGTAAAAGAATACTTTAATTCACTTGCTGCGGAGAAAACCTCCTTCCCTGCTTTTCGACCAAGAACGTTACCAAAAATTGAAACCTTTTTTTCTTCGCCAGAAAACAGAATAAAACTAGAGAACCTATTTGTTGAGAAAGGAATTGAGTTACTTAATAAAATTAAATCAGACAATCCTGATCAAAGAAAAAGACCTTTAGGTGATACCGTAAGAAGTCATAAAACATTAGGTACAGGAACGTTGTTTTTTACTTGGCGCAATATTTCAAATACTTGTCCATTGGTGTTTTGGTGGGATGTTCATGGACATGATTGGATGCCATTATTTTGTCTCAAAAATAGAGGAGTTTGATTTTTTTTGATTATTTTGCGATCATGAAAGTAACTGAAAGAACATATAATAAAAATGAAGTTGTATTGTTCAAGAGTACAAAAGCAATTCATGGAGGTCTTTCTAATATGGCTTCTGGGTTTTCAGTTAGGGTAAATGGAATTTTAATTCCTTCTATAGAAGCACTATATCAAGCATGTAGGTATCCGTTGTTCCCAGCTATTCAACAGGAAATAATTGAACAGAATAGCCCTATGACAGCAAAGATGATCAGTAAAAAATATATAAGTCACACAAGACAAGATTGGGAACATGTGAAATATGATATTATGTATTGGGCTTTACAAGTTAAATTATCCCAAAATTATGTGAAATTCTCAAAGGTTTTATTAGAAACTGGAACAAAGCCAATAGTTGAATTGTCAAATAAAGATAAAGATTGGGCTGCTATTGAGAGAAATAACAATATACTAGTCGGTAAAAATGCTTTAGGTAGATTATTGATGAAATTAAGGGAAGAATATATTTTTAACGGTAAATGCTTTGATTGTGTTGATCCTTTAAATTTATATGGTTTTTTACTTTATGGTTCGGAAATAGAAACTGTTTGTAACCCGTCCTTAGAATATATTGAAAATCATTTTTTTGATTTAGAGTTGTGTTAATTTTTTAAAAGATAAGTGGTATTTGACTTTTAATCTCTCCTCTCGTAAAAATATTTATACAAGCTTATTGTTTCTAAATTAACTTAAATAAAATTTTTGGCTTCAAATACCAAGCCAATTAATTTCAATTTTTATCAGATACTGGTGATTTTTTAATTTTAACTTATATCCCCAAACTCTCTTCAGCATCAAACCTTCCAGTCGAAGTTGCTTTACCTTTCTCCAAGTCAATAAACACTTCCAGTTCATGCGCATAAGCATTAACAACACTGAAATCCCCTTCCTTCTCGTTTTTTTCATGAAGGATAATTTAAACATTATATTAATTTCTGTCCTAGGTTTTGGGAGCATTACATACCTTGCGACACCAACTCCCAAACGGACATTGGCCTTCGATGTGGTTTTAAAAAGTTCTAATCCGACTTTAATGATTTGTCAATTGCGTTCATGATGCTTTGCACGCCAACATTAATACTGTCGGAATATAAAACTTTGATATCAGCAAAGTGCTCTTGGTTAAAAACTTTTGCTATTTCACCATCTTGTATTAATAAAATCTCATCACAAATATTATTTAGTGAATCTAAAATATGAGAAGTAATAATAACGTATTTAGAACAAAAAAATGAACTCATAAGGAGTTTTTGAAGCATTTCATAACTCTCAAAGTCCAAACCGTTGAAAGGTTCATCTAGGAAATAAATATTCTTATCTACAATTAAATTTGCTATTATCGCAAGTTTTTTCTTTTGTCCAGTTGAAAGTGTATTTGTTAAATTGTCCATCGGCAGGCTAAAAGCGTCACACAAGGTAATAGATAGATCAATGTTTTTATCACAGACCAATTGAAGAAATTCTTTAACGGTCAAAAATGGATAAAACTCGTTTTCACTTTCTATATAGGCAATATCATCTTGTTTAACTATTGTGCCATTGTTTTTGAAAAAATGTTTAGAATGGTTCAAGTAAAACAAGGTATTAAACATAGTCGTTTTGCCTGCTCCATTCACACCAAGAATTCCGATCTTTTCTCCTTTTTTAAGCGAAAAAGTGATATCCTTTAAAACCTCTAAATTTCCATAATTAGCACTTAGTTTATCAACCTCTAACATATTTATTTATATTTAATATTGATTTTTTGTACAAAGACGAAATTTCAACTAGGGCAAAAACCACGCTTAAAGACAAAATTAAAAACGACATAGATTCAGTAATTGACAAAGGTTTACGAGCCGAATAGCCCTTATAATTACTATGCTTATAGGTTATAACTAAAATAAGGTAAAGCATCGTATAAATTAAACCATATAAAGAGAACAACAAAAACCGCTCCTGGAAAGTAGCCACCAATATAATAGCTAAAATAAAAAATGCACTATGAAAAACACAATAAATCATGATTTTGTATTTTAACGAATACAATTTAAAAAAGCCGGTAAAAATCTCTTTATTCTCATTTATTGAAAATATATTTGAGAACATATCAATAATAAATATTGTAAAGAATAGAAAAAACATAAAATCTTGAGTTATCAGAACTCCACTTCCCACAGTTAAAAAAAGCGAATAGTGAACGCTTCTTAAGAACGATTTAAGTTCGTAAAACTTTGTAGGCAGGAAGTGAAAACTACTAATGTGTATAATCTTTCTTAATTTTTCATGGGAAAATTTCAGTATAAAATTCAAACCAAAAACAGCAGAACAATAATACAAATCTAACTCTCGATAAAATAATATCAAAAAGATAAAAAAGTTAATAAGGAAAAACTCTATTGTATTTATAAACCTTAGGGTATTTCTGGAATAAAAAATTCTTCTCAATTTGGGATCGGGAACTTTGTAAAAATTATAGATTACCACGAAAACAAATGGAATTGAATAAACTATTATTTTTTCTTCACTAAATACTACCAGAAAAATAAAAATTAATGAAATAATTAATTTATCAATCATGTAGCCACGTGAAAGATTTAGAATATTAATTTTCAAATAATTACGGAATGTACTCATTAAACTAAGTGCGTAAAATTAATTTTGGCTGTAATGCATTATCTTTTTTTTCATTTAAATCTGGAATCCCACATCCAAACATCATACATACACCTTCCTCAAACGGATCAAGATTCAATTCTTTTTCGACATCTGCTTGATTTATTGCAGCTGTAAAACAACCTAAATTTAAATATGAACTCGTCAAATATGCTGTTTGACAAATATGTGCAGCATCTCGGACAGTAACTAAGTAGGCTCCAGAGTGCTTAGAATATTTCCAATAATTTCTAAAATAGCGAGTAGTAATAAAACAAAGAAAAGATGAATCACTTGTATATTCCTGCCCAACAGTTAATTTATTAGCAATTTCAATTGCATCAAATAATTCTAAAGATCTCATTAAAACTAACTGATTGTTTTCAGAATCATAATGATAATATCCTGGGTTTAGCCCTTCAACTCTTAAAACAAGAAAATAACCTTCTGATGGATGAAGAGATCCTCCTGAAGGACTAGCTTTTTTAAGTGCTATAAAATTTAAATTGTCCTCTTCATTTTCCGTAATACAAAGAGTTCCAATAACACCAAAAGCAGAATAGACAATTTTTGAAAAATTTTCAAAGGACATATTTATATTAGTCTTAAAAACTCTGGTTGTTAATCGTTTTCGTAAAACACTATAAAAGGAACTCTCTTTATATGCAGAAATATCGTCTAGTTTGAATTTTTTAGATTCATTGAAATTTGAAATTTTATGAAAAGCTGTTGGTTGTGGACCGTATATTGCAGATAATTGAGAAAGGGTTGAATTTGATAATATGGCACTTTCCTTAGTCAAATTAACGTTCATACCTTCCCATTTTGTCATGAAATGATACAATGCAGAATAAATATGCCATTTATTTTCGATTAACTTATTTTGTTTTTCTATAAATTCAGAGAACAAAAATTCATTAGGATGATCGTTTAAGAATAAAATCCCATACTTAAACAAGATTTCATGTTCCTCAAATTTGTCATTTGATATTTCAACAAAATCACAGTCATTATAACTCATAACTAATTCATACTCGGAATCAGTAATAATTACTTCTTGACCAAATAGAATTGAAATTGCTAAAATTTGATTTTCAAAACATTTATCAACCTTCTCGTATAAAAAATTTTCGAGATCTAATTTTGGTTGAAATTGATGATAAAAAAACACATATTTTGATCGTTTCACTTTCATACTTCACTACAAGTTTAGTTATTTAATAAAAATGGGGTAATTAGTATTAAATAAATTAGATTACTTTTTAGGTGTGTCTCCTGGTATAATGAAAACAAGAAAAACGAGGAAAATTGGATTTGAACCGTCCATAAATGCGGCTGGTTTAGCAAATTCATTTTCTCCAAAATATTGGTTAATTCTGCTTAGTACTTCTTCTAGGCTTGGTATTTTTATATCTTTGGACAATGTAAAGTTGGTTGTATCTACTCCATTTTTCTTTAGAAATCCAACTGGATCATTTCTAAATTCAGTAGCCATTTCTTCTTTCCAAGACATTTTATTAAATGTCCGAAATTGCTCTCTAGGCAAGCGGTAGTTTGATGTTGCAAAGGTTTTTTCCATAATTTTTAAATTTTAGTTTTCTAATCACCCCATTTTAAGATTAATTTGTTTCGCAAAAAGTGCGAAGAATTATTAACTTGTTAGATTACTTCATCAGCGAACTAGTAATAATCTTCGTTGTCCAAAGTATCGATAGTACTTGTTTCATTGAAAGTCGTTTTACATTTTTCTTATCAATAATCGAATTAATTTATTCGAAGGCTAATAGAAGAATCGAACAATTCTTAAAAATACAAACGAAAAGAACACATAATTTTATGCAAAAAATAGTAAATTCAATC
>Ga0114980_10002343_pt1 | contig 13416 bp, 14 predicted proteins | sample S_140806_EF_Meta_FD_87018 | JGI IMG/M metagenome (GOLD analysis project Ga0114980, IMG submission 87018) | Freshwater microbial communities from Lake Simoncouche, Canada to study carbon cycling - S_140806_EF_MetaG | ecosystem: Environmental > Aquatic > Freshwater > Lake | place: Lake...
GAACTTTTTGGCAATTTCGGCGTTTATTAGCGCTGTAGGCAAAGGCAAGCGGAAGTCAGCTTCGAAGCCAGGGTACATATCAGGGGTCGGCATCGCTACCGGACTTTCAGTCCTTGAGGTTGAATCACTCACACCTCCATGGTACGTTATCCGGTGGTGTTCTGGTTCCAACCGGCAAGATAATGAAAGGCCAGCGCGATGTCATCGGATGTAACGACAGCAGTCAATACGAAGCTGAATGAATACAGTTTTCTAATGGCACCCGTTGAGCAGGCGATGCGTGAGCTGCAGCTGCATCGTGGCATGCTCCGTGCACGTGCGGAGGAGGAGATTCATGCACTTTCTCCTGCTCTAGCAACGTTATCGGAGGCGCTTGAAATTAGCACACTTGACCTTTTGACGGCACCAGATCGCAGCGCATTTCTAGCGGATGCATTGCACAAAAGTCAGCTATCGATAGATACAATACGAGAACGCTTGCTTGCATGTGGTGAAAGCGATTCCGAGTCGTTGAAAGTACTTGGATTACCGGAGGCATCCTAATGGCGAAGAAACCATCTAATGTTCCGATTTTTGTTGCCGTAGGCATGGGAATGGCCATGCTAATCGGTCTGAATGCATTTCAGTACAAGAACCGTCCTCGTACCCCTGAAGAGCTTCAGGCTGAGGCTACCGCATTGGCGGAAAAGAATAAGGAAACAGGAGTTACACCAAAGCCTGCTGTCTCACCTGAGGGTCAGGAAATGGCCGCTTATGATTCGGATGCATGGCTTGGCGCGCCGAATGCTGACAAAGTGCTCACGATTGGTTACCGGATGACTCCGGAAGTTCAGGCAGAGCCGATGTCTGTGTTTGGCCCCATCTCAATGATGATGCGCCAAAAAGGTGCGGGCGTTAGGGTTCACCTTGTGAACCTCGATGACCCCTCGGCTCCACGTGTTGAAGAGGGCATGTCTTACAAGGGTAAGGTCATCGTTCCTTTGACCGCAACTGGTGGGTTTGACCCCACAATGATCCAGTCGACAGTGCCAACTGTAATGAGAGATGGTATATAGAAAGGTCGACACTTTTCGGAAAGAGTAAACAACTGTGCCAAATATTAAATCTGTAGTAAAAGACGTTCTCCGCTCCCGTGCGCGCCGCTTGCGCAACAACGCAATCAAGAGCCGCATCAAGACCGCGATCAAGAAGACCCAATCCGCAATTGTAGCGGGTGATGCAGAAGCAATCACCTCCGCGATGAGCCTCACGGTTTCCATCGTGGATCGTGCTGCAAAGCGTGGAGTCATTCATAAGAATGCAGCAAATCGTCGCAAGTCCCGCCTGATGAAGCGCGCCGCAGTATCAGCTGCATAATCGGTTAGTGGTTCCGAAAAGGTAGCCCACTGCGCTTCGCGCAGTGGGCTTTTTTGGCGCATACTGTTTCTAAGCACACATCCGGATAATGCATTCCTCGATAATCTCACGGGGATTATCCCCCCCGGGCACAATCCCCTTAAGCGCTCCATCAGCGTGCTCAAGCGCAATCAATGCCGCTTCCAAACCATCAAAGGACCACTGCTTCGCCTGCGTCGCTAGCTTGTCACCCATCCAAGCCATGCGCGGGTTCGCAAGCGTAGCCTTGATACCATCCGCCGGTAGCATCGCAGCAACCTCCGCAGATAACGGCACGGCCCCACGACCAATCATCCGGTAATCAAGCAATATACGCGCCTGATGTACCAAGCGAATCTGACGAGCAAGCATCGTCAAGACGCGTAGCGCTGTCCCATCCGGCTTCGTACCCATCTGAAACGTACTGTCAAGCAACCGCAGCGCCTCGCCTCCACGACGAGCCCCGAGGGCATCACAGACCTTGAAAATAACTTCATCCGGGCCACGGGTAAGGACTTCGGTGACATCCGATGCGTGGATAACAACCTCATCTCCCATGTAGTCAAACAGCTTACCCAGCTCGGTTTCGAGGCGGCGCATGTCATCCGCAGGAAGGTCCATGAACAACGCAAGCGCATCCGGGCGTAGCTGCTTTCCACGGGCTTTTGCCAAGCGCTCAACATAGGCTCGGAGGTCATCCTTTTGTGGAACACCAAAATCCGCAAGCTTGCCATGCTTCTTGACTGCCGTTGAGAGCTCAGTGATTACGGTGGTGCCCTTCTTGGCTTTACCATCCTCGATAACCGGCTCTCCCGTCAGAAGAATCATCAGGCTGCTGGAAGGAATCTTGTCAATCCCGGATGCCAGCTTTTTCTGCGTCGCGTCATCCAGCTGCTCTGAATGCGTAACCAGAACCACACGCTTGCCATCCCCAAATGGAGCCGTCGACACCGCCGACAGTAAGCGATCAATTGGGGTGCCATCCGCAGCGATTGTTTCTGAATCAAAATCGGCAAATTCAGCATCGACTCTCGTGGCCAAGTCGCGCGCAAGTTTTGCTTTGTCCGCTGACTGAGTCCCGGTGATTAGGACGATTCGGGTTTCAAGCGGGATGTCAGCGTGCATGTCTCACATTCCACCCGCAATCAGCGGCTACGTGCAACCTTGGTGAGCGAATTTACATCCGCGATGATAGCGCTGACATCAGCAGTCATACGTTTTACATCGGATGCCGACACCGGGTACAGCCCGTAAATCACTTGACTGATGATCATCCCAGTCTTTCGCAGGCTTGTCGCAGTCTCACTGCGGCCAGCCCGCTCAAGCGCCACGCTGGCATCCTCAACGACTTCATCTATGGTGCGGGTGGCAGCTGCGTCAACTCCGCAACGCCCGATGGCCTTCTCAAGCTTGACCCAGAGCAATGCCAGCTGCCGAGCTTCAGCACTACGGCCAGCAACCCCGGATGCGGCATCGCGCTTCGGGGTACGAACCATCGCAGCGACAATCAACAACACACCAGGAACAATGAACACCCACGGCGAACTGACCAGCTGTTGCAGGCGCGTAAGCCACGTGCGACCGCCAGCCGCCTGATTCACCTGTGCAGTGTCTGCGATGGCTGGTGTCAGTGCTGTGGCATCAAATGGAACCCACCCCTGGCCAACGAAGTAAACTTCGGCCCAAGCATGACGGTTGCTCTCACGAATCTGAAAGGCACCGGTATCTTCCGTCGATGCCTCACCGCCATTAAAGCCCGTTGCGATTCGCGCCGGAAGACCAGCCATCCGGCACATGATTGCAACCGACGATGCATAGAGGTCGCAGTAGCCCTGCCGAGAATCATTTAGGAAGTAATCGACTGGGTCGCGGTCTGCGGGGACACGTGCTGCCTGGAGGTTGTAGGTACAGCGGCCACCGATGTAGCGCCGGATGGCTTCTGCCTTTGCATATGGCCCTGTGGCACCCTTTGTTGCAGCATCAACATGCTGCGCGATCGCTGGATTCACCGGAGCGGCAAGAAATGGTCGCATGAGAGATGCGTAATCCTGGGATGTTGCATTCAATGCTGTCTCATCGGAGGTAGGCAGACGTGATTCCATTTCATAGGAACGAAGATATGCATAGGCGCCGATGTTGCCATCCGGTGTTGCATACAAACTCGGTGATGCGACCTTGATGCGCACAGCTTCCCCTGCTACATACACGAGCGCAAGAATGTCATCCGCTGCGACGACCCGGTACTTGATGCTCGGCTGGGTTGCAGGAACGCTGTCCCCTCGAGGGCTCAGAACATAGTCTGCAACGCCATTCGCCCCACGGCTTCCGAACACTTCCTTACCCAACCTAAACTGCTCAGTGGTCCAACCTTTTCCGGTGTAGGTGTCATACGTTCGTCCACGCAACAAGCGGGGTTCATCGGTGAAGACCTTCATGACCGGCGTCTGGTCATCACGTAAAGGACCAAGTCCGATACCAAACGTCCCACCGCCTTCGCTTAGACGCTCGAGCTGTGATGCTCGGCTTGCAGCGGATTGATTCTCAGCACGGAGCTGGTTTACGACCTGTGCAAGTGAGATATTTTTTCCGAGCATCCGGGTGGGAATCGAAATCACAACGCCGAAGAATATTGCGAACACCCAGAGCAGCGCTGCGCTCCTCACTTGACGAACTAGGTAGTCACCGGATGCGACCCGTTGGCGTGATGTAACTGGAGCCTGTGCAAGCGCGTGGATGTGGACCAATGTGAACAACAACCCAAAGAGAAACAGCGCGAAGTAAATGATCAGTTGAAGGTTGACATCGGATGTCGCACTCAAACCAACTATCGCAAGCCCCCACACGCCGACAAACGCAACGCTCTCATCCGTGACCAAGATGAGCGCACCGACAGCAGCGACGATGGCAAGTGTCCCGAGAATGAGCTGTTCCGCGATCTGGCGGAAATCGTAGCTGGATGCCGAGCCTAGGACAACTCTCGTTAGCAGAAGGAGAACCGCCAGACCAAAGAGGCCGAAGGCTCCGGCACGCAGAAATTCCGATCCTGCGCCTAGTTGACGCAGACGAAATGCTCCGGCAAATCCAACGAGCGTAATCACCAGACAGAGAACGCCAATAACAGGATTTACGAAGACTTCTCGGGCGGCAAGCAGTGCCGCGCATTGCGTAAATGCAGCTCCCAGATAAAGCGGCAATGACACTGCTGCCAGTGTGCGGACTTTAGGCTGCACCAATTGCACGGACAAAACGCCGCCCTCCATCCACCCATGGATTTGCATTATCATCCACAATCCGGACACGTATCCCGGCCGGGATGTTTGCTAAACCGCACTGCGCTGGCGTTGATCCTTCCGACAGCAGGATAACTTCCGTAGCAATACCCACACGTCTCACCGCTGCAATGCATTGGAGCACATTTGCTGTGATGGCAGGTGTGACGATCACTGTGCGTGTACGGGATGCGTTTGCGCGGCTGGTCGGCTTTGGATATTGCTCAGTATGTGGGACATCGAGGCGCGCAAGCCATTCAAGCAGCGCAAAGCGTGCCCGGCGGGCATCTCCCTTAATCGTTGCGGAACATACCGTAGGTCCGCAGCTGATGTTGAACGCTCCACCATCCCGCTGGACACGATCCGAAAGTGTCGCTGCAACCTTTACTGCCACTTCAAATGTCGATTGCCTGCCAGCACCGCGATGGTTTGCTGCAGTGCCCATGAGGATAAGTTGCATGTCTTGCGGAAGGGCATCCTCATATTCAACGACAACTAGCTTGTCCCGCCGCGCACTTGCACGCCAATGTACCCGCCGAAAGCTATCGCCCGGCACATATTCGCGGACACCATGGAGGTCGACGCCTTCTCCGCGCCGGATACTGCCATCCTGTTCTTCTTGGCCGCGGGCACCGAGCTGGCCGCTGGTGGCATTCGGAGCGAGCGCGGATGCGGGATGCACTACGATTTCATTTGCACCATCGAGTGTCGTTTCGAAGAAGTACAAACCAATCGGGTCGCTGGAGTCCATCGTGGCTTGGTCAAATGTGTAGACGCCGCGAAGACGTGGAAGCGCAAGATACGAGAGATGACCGGTAATGCCATCCCATTGCTGAAGACACCCAAGCTCAGCCCGCGGGGTGGTTGTCGTAAAGCCTGTGGGGACACGGTCCATGATGTGCAGGGCGCCTTGCGGAAGACCGCCGGCAGAGCTGACATCGAGGCGAATTTCAACCGACCTGCCTTCGACGCCGACGGGTGGGAGGTTACGCTTGACGGTGTATCTTGGCGTGAACCTTACTGCCACCAAGTAGGCCACCGGCTGAATCATCGCAAGCGCCACAGCCATGATGTACAAATAGACGATGTCCAAGAGCATTGCTACGACGAGTAAAAACGCAAATGCCAGTGTCACGACAAGTGACTTCATCCCTGCCGCCGAACGCCTCGTCTGTGAGATGACGTCAACATCTGTTACAACCGCGTGTTGTGCAGATGCTTCATCTCGCAAGGCTCGGGCTGACACAGTCTGATTGTACCTGTCCGATGCGGTCTTACGAGTACCTTTGAAGCGCATAACTGTTACTGGATTGCTGGGATTTTTGTGGCTATGTAACAGGTTTTGCGGTTTACATTTGTTGGGACTGTCCCATTTTCATCCGCGCTTTTCCCAGCCAGATGCCTGATTTTGCCCATCCAAACAGATAGAATCGACATCGTGAACGCCATTGTCAAATCCACTCCGGCAGCCGGAGCCCTTTGGACAACCCGCCCAATGCCTGCTGCAGGTGTTGGGGAATTGCTCGTCCGCATTGATGCTGTTTCCCTCTGTGGAACCGATCTCCACGTCTATAACTGGGATGCATGGTCAGCCGGACGCGTGAAACCACCCATCACAATGGGCCATGAATGGGCTGGCGAAGTGCTAGAGCTGGGACCAAACACGACTGGATTCGTTCCTGGCGACCGCGTTTCTGGTGAATCACACAAAATTTGCGGTCATTGCCGACAGTGCAAGACCGGTGATGGCCATGTCTGCACGAGTACACAGATTTTTGGTGTCGACACGGATGGCTGTTTTGGCCAATATTTTGCGGTACCAGCGGCGAGTGTGCTGAAAAATGACCCGCGCATTCCGAATACGATTAGCTGTCTCCAAGATCCTCTTGGAAATGCAGTGCACGCCGCACTTGTCGAGCCGCTTGCAGGCAAATCGGTGGCAGTGCTTGGCTGTGGTCCTATTGGCTTGTTTGCGATCGCGGTCTGCCGCGCGGTTGGCGCGACGAATATCATCGCAACAGATGCATCCCCTTACCGGCTGGACTTAGCTAAGACCGTGGGCGCAGACCATGTCTTGAATGTCCGTGACACCGATGTAGATGACGCAGTTGCGACATTGACCCATGGGATGGGTGTGGATGTTGTCCTTGAAATGTCGGGAGCGCCAAAAGCCATCCAACAAAGTCTCCGCTTGGCAAAGCCAGGTGGGCGCATTTCCCTCATGGGCATTCCAGCTGGAAATGTTGATCTAAACGTAGCGGAAGACATCATTTTCAAGGGCCTTCGCATCCACGGTGTGGTTGGTCGCAGATTGTACGACACGTGGTTTACGATGCAGGATTTGCTTGCATCCGGTCGCCTCGATGTCACTCCGATTCGAACCCACATTCTTCCGTTTGACCAATTTGATGCTGGATTTGCTCTGATGCAGGCAGGGACTTGTGGCAAGGTCGTTCTCAACGTCTCGGAGTACGCAGACTAGCCCCTAAGGATATTATGGAAACCATGTCTCAACGCCACCCCATTGCAGTATTCAGCGGAACCGGAAATCCGGCACTTGCTGAGGCAATTGCTCAGCGTCTCGGTATTCCACTCGGTGGACTCCGCATCACGCGGTTTCCTGACAGTGAGGTATATGTCAAGTTTGAGGAGTCTGTCCGCGGCTCAGATGTCTTCCTTATCCAGCCGACCTGTGCGCCGATTGATGGCAACCTGATGGAGCTGCTCATTGCTGTCGATGCTCTGAAGCGTGCGGCAGCGTACAGAATCACCTGTGTAATCCCCTACTATGGCTACGCACGGCAAGAGAAGAAGGATCGTCCACGGGAACCCATTACAGCTAAGCTCATCGCTGACTTGCTAACCACTGCGGGAGCTCATCATATTGTTGCGATGGACCTCCACGCGGATGCAATCCAAGGCTTTTTCAATGTTCCTGTCGACCACCTCACGGCTGTCCCAGTGATCTCGGATTACCTCGCGCAGCAGTCCATGGAAAATGTCTGCCTAGTGTCCCCGGATGAGGGCCGGGTAAAGACGATTCGTAAGCTGGCATCACGCCTGAATGTGCCCCTTGCTGTCGGTTACAAGTTCCATCCCGCACATGGAGAGTCTGAGATTTCCGGCCTCGCCGGGGATGTCCGTGGCAAACGATGTATTGTCTACGATGACATCATTTCTACCGGTGGGTCGATCAATGAGATTGTTGACACGCTGCTTGCAAACGGCGCGACTCCGGATATTACAATCGCGTGTACGCATGCCGTTTTTGCAGGCAAGGCTCCCGAGCGCCTTAGCCGCCCTGAGATCCGTGAAGTGATCACCACCGACACGATTCCGCTTCCTGATTCCCGTCGCCCTGCCCGGTGTACGGTGCTGTCGACATCCCAAGTCTTCTCGGAAACCATCCATCGCATTTGGCAGAATGCATCTGTCTCAAGCTTGTTCGACTAATACGCCATGCCAGCAGTTCTTGAAATCGAAAATCTACGTATCGGTTGGACCGACTCCGCTGGCGAACACGTCATCGTGGATGGCGTCAGCATGGCGATTCATGCCGGTGAGATTCTTGGAATCGTGGGCGAATCCGGCTCTGGGAAGACGCTGTCGATGCTTGCGGTGCTCGGCCTGCTTCCAGTTCCTCTGACCGTCCTCGGGGGTTCGATTCACATTTCTGGGTCTCCTGTGACGCCGGCAACGGCTCCTGGGATGCGTGGGAAGCGTGCGGCGATGGTCTTCCAAGACCCGATGACATCGCTCAATCCAGTCTTCACTGTAGGAGCGCAAATCGCCGAGGCTGTCACGCTACATCAGGGCTTGAAAGGCCAGGCGGCGATGGATGCTGCAGTGGATGCCCTTCGCAAGGTGCAGGTGCCGGATCCGGAGCGGCGTGCGAAGCAGTATCCACATGAGCTTTCGGGTGGGATGCGGCAACGTGTGATGATTGCGATGGCTCTTGCCTGCAAGTCTGAAGTGTTACTGGCGGATGAACCGACGACGGCCCTCGATGTTACGGTCCAAGCTCAGATTCTGCAGCTCCTTAGGCAGTTGCAACAGGAAACGGGGATGGCGATTGCGTTTATCACCCATGACCTCGCGGTTGTTGCAGAGCTGTGTGACCGTGTCGTGGTCATGTATGGCGGCAAAGTGTTTGAGAACACAGATGTAAACACATTGTTTGCTCACCCGGGACATCCGTATACACAAGCATTGCTTGAGAGCTTGCCCGATAGAGCCGTCCCAGGTCAGCCTCTAGTTTCCATTCCGGGTCAACCTCCGACGAGTGGTCAACGTGGTACGGGCTGTCCATTCAAGTCACGATGCAGGGTTGCGATCAGTGCCTGTGACGCTCCGTTACCACTGGTTCAACTAGGCACCGTAGACAAACCGCAGCTGGTTGCATGCCACAGGGTCAGTGAGGTCGGTTGATGCTGACGATAAACGATGTCCATGTCCACTATTCGGTTGGCCGCAAGACACTTCGTGCGGTCGACGGTATCTCCCTTGAAGTAGCCGCTGGCGAAACACTTGGAATTGTAGGCGAATCGGGATGTGGCAAATCAACGCTCGCGAAGGCTGTCCTTGGGCTGGTCAAACCGGTTAAGGGCAGTGTAACCGTGGATGGTCAGAATCCAGATGGTCTTGCTGGTGTTGCGCTTCTTGGATTCCGGCGCAATGTTCAAATGGTCTTCCAGGATCCGTATGCGAGTCTTTCGCCACGCCGTACGATTCTCCAGTCGTTGCTCGAACCCCTTGAAGTCCACCAGATAGGGAATGATCGCAAGGAGCGTATCGCCCGTGCGGAGGTAACTCTGGATGCCGTCGGTCTCGACCGGACCAGTTTGTCGCGATACCCGCATGAGTTCAGCGGCGGGCAGCGCCAGCGCATCGGTATTGCGCGCGCAATCATTGCGGATCCGAAGCTGGTCATCCTGGATGAACCCGTATCTGCATTGGATATCTCAGTGCGTGCACAGGTGATTAATCTGCTTGGTGACATTCAACGTCTGCGTAATGTCGGCTATATGTTTATTGGGCATGACCTGGCCCTGATGCGCCATGTGACCGACCGTGTGGCAGTCATGTACCTTGGCCGGGTTGTAGAGCTCGGCACTACTGCCGAGATTTTCGACAATCCTCAGCATCCGTATACACGTAGCCTCATCCTGTCTGCGCCAAGCCCCGACCCAACAAAGCGACGAACAACACCGGCTCTAGATGGCGACCCGCCCAGTCCACTGGATATCCCAGCAGGCTGCCGGTTCCAGACACGCTGTGCTTACAGAACTGAAAAATGTCTTACAGATGATCCCCAGCTAATTCAATTAGGTGATGCGCGACGCATAGCATGTCATCACTCAAACACGCTTCCCGCATGGACATCCGGATAGTTCCCAGCTCGGCAGTTTCCGTATCAACTTAACCTAACTCCAACGCAGCCCAATATCACGTGCCACTATACCGCTGTACCAGAGGAGTGAGACAGGCTCTCAGCTGTTGGTTCCGTGCCCTCTACCGCGCTGGGATGACGATTGTTTCACCCGCATAGAGCGTGCTACCAAGCTCTGGGTTTGCTTTTATAATCTGATGCATCCGCGCACCGGTTGTCATCCCAGATTTCGGATGCCGTTTTGCAATCGACCAAACCGAATCCCCGATGCCAGCTTTGACAACAATCGGAGGAACTGGAACCGATTGACTGTGCGCCTTACTGAACATCGACCCGATGACAGCTCCCACACACAAAGCCACCATCACCCAGATGGTACGGCGGCGGCGCTCAGACTGTAGCTTACGTGCCATCCGACGGGTCTCACGCTGCGATTCCTGTGACACGGATGACTGTAGTGAATGCGTAGCAACAAAGCCTGGCCAGATATTACTCATGATTGGTTTCCTCTCTCCAATATTGTTAAAGCGAAAACCAAATAATCTGGTTCCTCTTTTGTGTACGGAGTCTAGTGCAATACTCGCATCGGAGGCGGTAACCCGGAAAGGCATGTGAACATTTGTTTGCATGCCAAAGAATAACATGCAATTTGGACAACAGCAAACACTTGTTTGTTTTTCTTGTTTAGACCTGTGAGGACTGTTTATAGAGGTGCGATGAAAGTGCTGCTATCGCAGCTTCGCCATCTGGGCCGATATCCACTGTAAAGCGATTGACATACAAAGCGATATGAGCCTTCATCACCTCCGGGTCCAGCTCCTGTGCATGCTGTGCACACAATGCAAGGGCTTCCTCTGGGTGCTCATACGCCCACGCGATGCTTCTGCGAATCGTGGCATCGATGGCTTCCGTGTCCAAACCTACCCGGTGTACGATCAGCCCCAACGGTATCGGCGCACCCGTCACACGTTCCCAGTGCTCTCCAAGATCCTGTAATAGCGTAAGGCCATCGCGCTGATACGTGAAACGACTCTCGTGGATCACGACGCCGCGACATCCGGGCTCCGAGCAAAGACGCGCATAAAGAGCATCAAACGGCAGAAACTCCTTTGTTACAACCTCATCACCCAGATAGACATCCAGTAGCAGATTCGCCGTCGTGTGCCTTCCGGGAACCAGAACTGTCGCCTGTGCGGGTCCAGCAGTGTTCTGTAACAACAGGGGCCCGCACCCACGACCAAGTGCACCTCCACTACGCAGCGGCCGCCACGCATCTCCAAGAGCGTTCCAGACGCCATAGGAAACCTTGATGACATCTACATCATCACCGCCAGATAGAAGCAGCTCATTCGCCGCCTGAACATCAAGGAATTCAACATCAACCTGAGGAGCATCAATTTGCCCAAGCATCCACCCGGCAAACACCCAAACATCATTGGGACACGGCGAAATCACAAGTTTCATTTACGCCTACCATTTCCAAGTGCGATCACAAGCTCTGCCGTACGGTCGACTGCTCCCGGTTCTCCTAGTGCATCCCGAACACCGCGCAAGCCTTCCTTCATTTGGAACAGCCACTCTGGATCCAACAGCAAAAGTACCGTTTCAGCAGCGATTCCATCCGCAGATGCCGCATCCTGCAGGAGCTCTGGGCAAATCTGCTTGCCAGCAATCAGGTTTGGCAACCCAATATGCGCTGGTAACCGCTTCTTCATCAGGCGATATTGCCAAAGTCCCGACTTTGGAAGCTTGTACACAATCACCATCGGGGTCCCAAGGATGGCTGCTTCAAGCGTTACCGTTCCGCTCACACAAACCGCGACATCCGCCATTTTCAGGACATCAAATGTTGCATCTTCAACGATCACCAATGGCAGCATGTGCGTACTTCGCGTTGAGCGTTCCAGTTGCCACGGCTGGCTGGGACCTGCGCCTTTGGATGCACCTGCCGTCACATGCACCGGTGTCAACACTGGCCCGGAATTTCTAGGGGGAACGTCATCAGAATGCAACGCGCGATTTTGTGCACGCTTATGGGCATCCAAAACAGCATTCTGGACCCGCTCACGATCAATCGTTGGAGCAAGGCCAAGCAGAAACTGCACGCCCGGAACCCTCTCGGCCATTTGATATGCGGCATCCAGCATGACCGGCAGCAGCTCTCCGAGCTCTTGTTCCCTGCTTCCGGGCAGTAATGCCACGACCGGACGGTTCATATCGAGGCCCCAGCGCGTTGACGCTGCGATATCTGTCATTTCGGAGCTCACAAAATCGAGTAGCGGATGTCCCGTAAACGTAGCGTTGACGCCAAGCCGTTGCAGCTCGCTGGCATTCCAGCGAAATGGACTTGAGACAGCATCCGTGCACGCACCTAGCGAGCTCCCGGAAAGCGTCTTGCGCCAAGAACCGGGCGGCATCCACGCAAGAATACGTGTCTCGGGTAGTTCCTTGCGCACCCACGGGCATAGGCCTGTGACCGGTCCAAAGCCATAGTGAAACGCACCAGCATCGATTGCAACTAAGACATCCGGACGGCGCTCGCGCATTGCGGCAAAAACCTTGCGTCGCGCCGACAGGATTTTTGGCAGGAGTGGGAGAACGCCTCCGATTCCAATCGCTCCAAACCGACTGGTATCGACAAGGATATCCACGCCGGCAGCAGCCATCGCGGTGCCGCCCACCCCCCATATTTGCACATCTGGGAGCCGTGCTTTCAATCGCCTGGCAAGCTCACCAGCAACCTTGTCACCACTAGCTTCACCGGTTGTGATTGCTATTTGCATCGGATGGCCTTAGCGGCGTGGACGGTCATCCTGCCGGCCCGATGAGCCCTTTGACACGCGCTCAACAAAGGCGAGCAGATATTCCAGCGCCTCGATCTGCGGTAGCTCACTTCGAATCTGTTCAATCGCCTGTGCCCGGTTCATCGAGCTACGGTAGAGAAGCTTATAGGCATCACTAATCGTATTCCGATCCTCCTGCAGCAGACCCGTTCGACGGAGTCCAATCGCATTGATGTCAAGAACATCTGCTGGGCGACCATCCGCCAGCATAAACGGTGGAACATCCTGAACAATTTTGGAATACGCACCAAGCATCGCGTACTTGCCAACGTGGACAAACTGGTGGATTCCAACCATGCCGCCAATAACAACATTGTCTTCAACCGTCACATGTCCGGCAAGTCCCGCATAGCTGGAAAGCATATTCCGGCTGCCGATTTGGCAGTTATGTCCGACGTGGACGTAGGCCATGAGGAGGTTGTCATCCCCTACGACAGTGTTATTACCTTCGCCTGTAGCACGGTGGATCGTCACGTATTCACGCAGCTGAACGCGGTCCCCCACGATTACACCGGTGGACTCACCTTTGAACTTGTGATCC
>Ga0114980_10002346_pt1 | contig 13404 bp, 14 predicted proteins | sample S_140806_EF_Meta_FD_87018 | JGI IMG/M metagenome (GOLD analysis project Ga0114980, IMG submission 87018) | Freshwater microbial communities from Lake Simoncouche, Canada to study carbon cycling - S_140806_EF_MetaG | ecosystem: Environmental > Aquatic > Freshwater > Lake | place: Lake...
ACATCGAGTGCCGAGGTGGGCTCATCGGCAATCAGCAGCTCGGGGTTGGCGATCAGCATCATCGCGATCATGGCGCGCTGGCCCATGCCGCCCGACACCTCATGGGGGTACAGCCGGAAGACCCGGGCCGGGTCGTCAATCTGCACCGATTCCAGCGCCACCAATGCAGCCTGGCGCGCTTCGCGGCCCGACACCCGGCTGTGCGCGCGCAGGGTCTCGGTAATTTGATCGCCAATCGTCATGACCGGGTTGAGCGAAAACTTGGGGTCTTGCAGCACCATGGCTATGCGTCCGCCACGCAGTTCGCGCCTTTGGCGCGGTGAGCAGCCCAGCAAATCAGTGCCATGAAACTGCAAGCGCCGGGCCGTGACGCGGCCCTCGGGGGCGGTCAGCCCCAGAATGGCACGCCCGGTCTGCGACTTGCCAGAACCCGACTCGCCCACAATGCCCAGGCGTTCGCGCCCGAGTTGGAAGGAGACACCGCGTACCGCCTCAACGTAGCCGCCATCGCGGTTGGGGAAGGCCACCCGCAGGTCATCAACCACCAGCACCGGCGCGTTGTGATCGCTGCTCATTTGGCGGCCTTGGGGTCAAGCGCGTCACGCAAACCATCACCCAGCAGGTTGAAGGCCAGGCTCACCAAAAAAATGGCAGCGCCCGGCCCGGCAGCGACCCACCATTGGTCCAGCACATACTGGCGGCCGTTGGCAATCATGGCGCCCCACTCCGGCATGGGTGGCTGGGCGCCCAGCCCCAGAAAACCCAGACCGGCAGCGGTGAGGATGATGCCGGCCATGTCCAGCGTCACCCGCACAATGACCGATGACACACACAGCGGCATGATGTGGCGCAACACAATGCGCCAGGGCGAGGCACCCACCAGTTCCACGGCGGCGATGAAGTCGGTGTGGCGGATGGTCAGGGTTTCGGCCCGGGCAATGCGGGCATAGGGCGGCCAGGAGGTGATGGCAATCGCAATCACGGCGTTGCCAATACCCGGGCCCAGTGCGGCGACAAAGGCCAGCGCCAGGATCAGGCGCGGAAAGGCCAGAAAAATGTCGGTGATGCGCATCAGGACCGCGTCGACCCAGCCCCCCGCATAGCCCGCCACGGTGCCCACCAGCAGGCCGATAGGCGCTGCCAGCACGGCCACCAGCACCACCACATAAAGTGTGATGCGGGAGCCATGGATCAGGCGCGACAGGATGTCGCGCCCCTGGTCATCTGTGCCCAACCAGTGGGCGACTGACGGCGGCAGCAGGCGGGTGGTCTGCAGGTCACCCACATAAGGGGAGTACGGCGCCAGCACGCCGGCCAGCAGCGCCACCAGAACCAGCAGCACCACAATGCCCAGGCCCACCAGCGCCAGCCGGTTGCGTGCGAAGGCGTTCCAGGTGCCGTAGGCTCGACCCAGCGTCGCCTGTCTGCGCGACTCGGGTCGCTCCGACATCAGCCAGTCATGCAGGCTGCCCTGCGTCCGCACAATGCTCGTCTTCATCGTGATCGGGTCCGGGGATCCAGCAGCCGGTACAGCAGGTCGGAGAGCAGGTTCAGGCCGACAAAGATCGTGCCCACCACAATCGTGCCGCCCAGCACGGCGTTCATGTCGGCGTTCTGCAGAGAGTTGGTGATGTACAGGCCCAGGCCAGGCCAGGCAAACACCGTCTCGGTCAGCACCGAGCCCTCCAGCAAGCCGGCATAGGACAGGGCGATGACCGTGACCAAGGGCACCATGGCGTTGCGCAGCGCATGGCGCCAGATGATGCGGGTCTCGGACAGGCCTTTGGCACGGGCCGCCACCACGTATTCCTGCGACAGTTCATTGAGCATGAAGGAGCGCGTCATGCGCGAGATGTATGCCAGCGAAAAGTAACCCAGCAAAGAGGCCGGCAGAATGAGGTGCGAGAAGGCATTGCCGAAGGCCTCCCACTCGCCCGCCCGGGCCGCGTCCAGCAACAAAAAGCCACTGACCAGCGGCACGCTGTATTCAAAACTCACATCCAGACGCCCCGGCCCGGCCACCCAGTCCAGCTTGGCGTAGAACAGCACCAGTGCCATGAGGCCGAGCCAGAAAATGGGCACCGAGTAACCGATCAAGCCCATGACGCGAACCACCTGGTCTACCAGTCCGCCGCGGCGCACCGCCGCCCACACGCCCAATGGAACGCCCAGGCCGGCACCGATCAGGATGCCCAGCGTAGCCAGTTCGATGGTGGCGGGAAAGGTTCGTCGAATGTCTTGCAGAACCGGGTTTGAAGTGAGCACCGAGGTGCCAAAGTCACCCTTGGCCACCTTCTGCAGGTAGATGCCAAATTGCTGGTACAGCGGCTTGTTCAGGCCCAGTTCTTCACGAACCCGGGCCACCACGTGTTCGGGTGCCCGGTCGCCCACGATTGCCAGCACCGGGTCGATGGGGACGACCCGGCCAATGAAGAACGTGACAGCGAGCAAACCCAGGTAGGTCAGGGCAATGACCACCAGAAAGTTGGCCACCGACCGCAGGGCGCGGGCCGAGCGGCCGACACGACCGGCTTGCCCTGCAGCACTCACGACAAGGCCCTTCTCAGCGCTTACTTGGAGACCTTGAACATGTAGGTCGAGTCAGACGTCGGGCCAATCTTGAGGCCCTGAACATTGCTGCGCATGGCGGCCACCTCGGTTTGCTGGTACAGCATCACAAAGGGGCTGGTCTTGCGGAACTCGGCTTGCATTTTTTCGTACATGGCCTTGCGCTTTTTGCCATCGCGCTCGAGCACGGCGGCGTCAGCCTGCTTGGTCAGCTCAGGGATGTCCCAGGCATTGCGCCAGGCCAGGGGCTTGGACTTGGGCGCATCCGAGTTGTCGGGGTTGCGGGCAAAGGTGTCGGCATTGGTGTGCGGATCCCAGTAGTCGGCGCCCCACTGGCCAATGTAGATGTCATGCGTGCGGGCACGGTACTTGGTGAGGGTCTGCTTGCCGTCACCCGGCAGGATCTCGATGTCGATACCAGCCTGCTTGGCGGTCTGTTGGAACGCCTCGGTGATGCCCTGGACCGGCTGCGTGGTGCGCATGTCAATGGTCACCTTGAAGCCATCTGGCAAGCCGGCCTTGGCCAGCAGAGCCTTGGCTTTCTTGACGTCGAGCTTATAGGGCTTCTCGGTGCTGGCACCCAGCAGACCCACCGGCAGGAAGTTCTGGTGCACCACGCCAATGTTCTTGATCAGCGTTTTGCCGATGGCGTCGTAGTCCACCAACCACTTGAAGGCCTCGCGCACCTCGGGCTTGGCCAGGTTGGGGTTCTTCTGGTTCAGGCTGAAGTAGTAAACCGTGCCCTTGGGCGTGGCCGTGGTCTTGATGGCCTTGTCTTTGGCCACAGCCTCCAGGTCTTGTGGCGTCAGGTTACGCGCGATGTCGACATCGCCTTTTTCCAGCAACAGGCGTTGGGTGGCCGCTTCCTTGACAAAGCGGTAAATCACCCGGGCCAGCTTGGATTTTTCGCCATGGTAGTTGTCATTGCGCTCCATCGTCACGATCTCGTTGGCACGCCATTCACGCAGCTTCATGGGGCCGGAACCGGCATAGTTGGTTTTGAGCCAGGCGTAACCCAGGTCGCCGTCTTTCTCGTTGGCCATGACCAGCTTTTTGTCCACAATGCCAGCCACATTGGCGGTCAGGCAGTTGTAGACGAAAGTGGGGGCGTATTCCTTGTCAACTTCCATGGTCACGGTCAAGGGGCCGGTCTGCTTGATCTTGTCCTTGACGTTCTCTTTGCTGAAGCCGAACTGAGTCAGGATGAAGGCCGGGGTCTTGTCCAGCAGCACCGCGCGCTGCAGAGAAAACACCACATCTTCGGCCGTCAGCGCGTTGCCCGACGCAAACTTGAGGCCGGGCTTGATTTCAAAGGTGTACACCTTGCCATCTGCCGACACAGACCATGTTTTGGCCAGATCAGGCAGCAGCTTGGAGGGGTCGTTGACGTCGTAGCGCATCAATCGGTCATACGTGTTGCCCATGATCTCGCCGGCGGAGATCTCGAACGCCTCGCCCGGGTCCATCGTGATGATGTCGTCAAAGGCAAAGGCCACCACCAGGGTATCTTTGGGCGTTGCTGCCAACGCGGGTGTCAGGCTGCTGCCAAATGCCAGCACGCAAGCGGCGGCAACGCCCAGCATGCGCCGGCTCATCAGGGGGGTCGAATGTTTCATGAGGTCGTCCTTCTGTTTGATGCGGTTGAACCAGGTGGCACAGACCCATGCCACACCATGTCAGCCGAGAACCAGTGTAGCCGCAAGGGCCGCGATTATTCGCCTCGCGTCATCGGATTGTGCAAACCCAGGCTGCCGGAGCTGAGCAGCGGGTAGCGGTCAGGGTGCGGCAGAGCGTAGTGCCACCATTCATGGGCAATGTGCGCAAAACCTGCCGCCTCCATGATGCCTAGCAACAACTGCCGGTTGGCCTGGGCCGTGGTCGACACCTCAGGATTGAAATGGTGCGACAGCGAGGTCATCTCGTCAAAGCCGGTGCCCATGTACAGCTCTCGGCCCTTTGCGTCCACCAGCGTCAGGTCAATGGCCGTGCCACGGGTGTGGTTGGAGCCGATGGCCGGATCGGCCACATAGGCCCGGTCGGGCGCGGTGTCCCACAGCAGCACCTGGGCCTCATGCGGGCGGAAGGCATCAAAAATCTTGAGCCGGCAGCCCGACTCGGCGGCCAAGATCACTGCCCGGCGCAGGCAGACCTCGGCATCGTGGTGCAGCAGGCACAGGGCTTGTGCATAAATCACGCGGCCAGCCACATTGTTGGGCGTGGCGTACAACAGGTCGAGCAGGACGCCGTGCGAGGCCGGGCTGATCAGGACCAGCGGGTGGGTGGAATCGGTCATCGGGTGGAGCCCGGTGAGGGACCCGCTGGGTGGTGGAGACGCCAAAATTTTACCGACTATTTTCGGGCTCCAGCCCTTGTGCTGCCTTGGTTTCCAGCTACGGAAATCAGAGCGGAATTGGCGTCGGTCACATCACGTCACTGCACTCCCCACTGATGCCTTGCTTGCCCAGGGTGGTCGCCCGGGCACCGACGACACAGTCTATGCAATTTTCGTGACAGGCAGGAGACAGCCGCATGTTATCCGTATGACAGGGTTCAGGCGGCGATGACGCTCAAGCCGCCCAGGTAGGGCTGCAGGGCCGGCGGCACGCTGATGGAGCCGTCGGCGTTTTGGTGGTTTTCCAGCACGGCCACCAGGGTGCGGCCCACCGCCAGGCCGGAGCCGTTGAGGGTGTGCACCAACTCGTTTTTGCCCTGGGCGTTCTTGAAGCGGGCCTGCAGGCGGCGAGCCTGAAAGGCCTCGCAGTTGGAGACCGAGCTGATCTCCCGAAAGGTGTTTTGCGCGGGCAGCCACACTTCAAGGTCGTAGGTTTTGCTGGCGCCAAAGCCCATGTCGCCGGTGCACAGGCTCATCACCCGGTAGGGCAGGCCCAGTTTTTGCAGGATGGCCTCGGCGTGGCCGGTCATGGCTTCCAGCGCCGCGTAGCTGGTGTCGGGGTGCACGATCTGCACCATCTCCACCTTGTCAAACTGGTGCTGCCGGATCAGGCCGCGCGTGTCGCGTCCGGCGCTGCCGGCTTCCGAGCGGAAGCAGGGGGTGTGCGCTGTCAGCCGAATCGGCAGGGCCGACTCGGGCAGCACCTCGTCGCGCACAAAATTGGTCAGCGTCACCTCGCTGGTCGGGATCAGGTAGAGCGCAGCAGTCTCGCTGGCCTCGCCGTCCTGCCCGCCCTTTTTGGCGGCAAACAGGTCGCCTTCAAATTTGGGCAACTGGCCGGTGCCGCGCAGCGTGTCGGCATTGACGATGTAGGGCGTGTAGCACTCGGTGTAACCGTGCTCCTGGGTTTGCACATCCAGCATGAACTGGGCCAGGGCGCGGTGCAGCCGGGCTATGGGGCCCTTCATCACGGTGAAGCGGGCGCCGCTGAGCTTGACGCCCAGGCCAAAGTCCAGCCCCAGCGGCTCGCCCAGGTCCACATGGTCTTTGATGGGAAAGTCAAAGCCCTTGGGCGTACCCCAGCTGCGCACCACCACATTGCCCTGCTCGTCCTCACCCACCGGCACGCTCTCGTGCGGCAGGTTGGGCACGGCCAACAGCAGGCTTTGCAGCTCAGACTGCAGCGCCTCCAGCCGCTTGGCAGAGGCTTCAAGTTCGTCTTTGATGCCGGCCACCGAGGCCATGGCCGCATCGGCCTCTGCCTGCCCGGCTGCGCCGCGCGCCTTGAGCTGACCGATTTGCTTGCTCAGGGTGTTGCGCTGGCTCTGCAATTCTTCGGTGCGCATCTGGATGGTCTTGCGCTCGGCTTCTAACCGGCTGAAGGCTTCAACGTCCAGAAAGGCTTGCGGCTTTTTACGGGTCTCCAACCGCGCCACGGCGCCGGCGAGGTCTTTGCGGAGTAGGGTGATGTCTAGCATCGGCCAATTGTAGATTTACCCAGCCCGTTGTCACGGGAATGACGGGCCCGGGGCGGCGTTGAGCGAAGCCGGGTCGAGGTTGGCGCCGCACACAATCAGGCACACCGTCTCGTCGGGCTTGGGCACGTAGGCGCCGGTCTGCAGCGCCGCCAAGCCCAGCGCGGCGGCCGGCTCCACCGCCAGTTTGAGCTCTTGCCAAAGCCACAACTGGGCCGCGCGAATGGCCGCGTCGGGCAGCAGCAGCGCGTCTTTGACGTGGCGCTGGGTCACGGCCCAAGAAATATCGCCAATGCGTTTGGCCCCCAGGGAATCAGCCGCCACCCCACTCACCGCCACATCCACCGGCATGCCGGCGGCGCGCGCGCGGTGCAGCGTAGGCGCCAGCTCGGGCTCCAGCGCCACCACCCGGGACCGCTGTTCAAACCAGGACGCCAACCCGCCAATCAAACCGCCGCCACCCACACTTACCAAAACACTGTCGGGCAAACCGGCTTGGGCCTCGATCTCGGCGCCCAAGGTGGCGGCACCTGCCACCACCTCGACCTGGTCATAGGCGTGCATCAGCATCGCCCCGCTGCGCTGCTGCCGCGCCAGGCAGGCTTCGAAGGCCTGGGCATAACCCTCACCTGCCACAGTCACGGCCGCGCCGAGCTGGCGCAGCCGGTCACGCTTGGCCTGGCTGGAGACGGCGGACACAAACACCTCGCAGGGCACGCCCAGCGCCTGTGCGGCGGCTGCCGCTGCAATGCCGGCGTTGCCGCCCGAGGCGATGACGACGCCGGCTGCGGGAATCGGCTGAGCCAGCATGCGGTTGAGCATGCCACGCGCCTTGAAGCTGCCGCCCACCTGCAGGTGCTCGAGCTTTAGCCAGACCTGGGCACAGTCCAGGCCCATCGCCCGGCCGCTCAGCTGCCACAGCGGCGTTTGACGCAAAAAAAGGCGCCAGCCCTTGTCCAGCCTATCGAGTGCGCTATCAATATCAGAGCGATTGATGTCAGTTTGGGTCATGTTAGCCGGCAGTGGTCGGGATCAGTTGTCAGAGGCAGCGTCGGGCTTGAGGCCCTTGGGCAGCGGGAACTTGATGGTTTCCTGGATGCCGTCCATCTTGCGCACCGACACCGCGCCCAGCGCCTTGATGCGGTCGATCACCTGGCGCACCAGGATTTCAGGCGCCGAGGCACCGGCGGTCAGGCCCACCCGCTGGCGGCCGTTAAACCAATCGGCCTGCAGTTCCTCGGCGCTGTCGACCATGTAGCTGTCTGTGCCGAGCTTGCGTGCCACCTCGCGCAACCGGTTGCTGTTGGAGCTGGTGGGGCTACCGACCACGATCACCACGTCCACCTGCGGGCTCATGAGCTTGACCGCGTCCTGCCGGTTCTGGGTGGCGTAGCAGATGTCCTGTTGCTTGGGCTCGCGCACCTGCGGAAAGCGGGCCTTGACGGCCGCGGCAATGGCAGCGGCGTCGTCCATGCTGAGGGTGGTTTGCGTTACCAGCGCCAGCCTCTGCGTCTGCGCCGGCTGCACCCGCGCCACATCGGCCACGTCTTCGACCAGGTGGATGCCGCTGTCGAGCTGGCCCATGGTGCCTTCCACCTCGGGGTGGCCCTTGTGGCCGATCATGATGAACTCAAAGCCCTCCTTGTGCAGCTTGGCCACCTCCACATGAACCTTGGTCACCAGCGGGCAGGTGGCATCAAAGATGCGAAAACCGCGCGTGGTCGCCTCGTCCTGCACGGCCCGGCTCACACCATGGGCCGAAAACACCAGGGTGGCGTCTGGCGGCACGTCGTCCAGTTCTTCGATGAAGATGGCGCCCTTGGCCTTGAGATCGTTCACCACATAGGTGTTGTGCACGATTTCATGCCGCACATAGATTGGCGCGCCAAACTTCTGCAGCGCCCGCTCGACGATCTCGATGGCGCGGTCCACGCCGGCGCAAAAACCGCGCGGCTCGGCCAGCAGGATCTCCTGCGGCAGGATGGGGCCGGTGCCGGCGCTCACAGGATGCCGATCAGTTGCACTTCAAACGTCACGGGCTGGCCGGCCAGTGGGTGGTTGAAGTCGAACAGCACGGCATCGCCGCGCGCGTCGCTGCGCAACTGGCTCACCACCCCGGCAAACTGGCCCTGACCGTCGGGCGTGGGGAACTGCACCACATCGCCCACCTGGTACTGGGCCCCAGCCTCGCCCATCTCCGCCAGCACCTGGCGCGCCAGCCACTGCAGCATGGCCGGGTTGCGCTCGCCAAAGGCGGCGCCAGCGGGCAGCGCAAAGCTGGCGCGGGCCCCCTCGGCCAGGCCCATCAGGCAGGCCTCCACCGCCGGCGACAACTCGCCACTGCCCAGCGTCAGGGTGGCGGGCTTGCCGCCAAAGGTGTTGATCACATCGCCAGCCGGCCCGGCCAGCCGGTAATGCAGGGTGAGAAAGGAGCCGGGTTCCACACAGACAGGGGTCGCGAGCATAAAAGTCCCACAGAAAAGTCGGGGGCATTGCCGCCCGGCCGGGGTTTGCCGAATAAACTGAAGTCATTGTAAAACCCGGCTTGCAGAAACCTATGACAGCACCTATGCTGTCATCATGATCGCGGTCGTTATCGATACCAATGTGTTTGTCGCGGGCTTGCGCTCTGCGGGCGGCCCGTCGCGGGCGGTTCTGCGCAGGGCTTTAGGCGGCCGCTTGCAGGCCTTGTTTGGCAACGCCCTTTGGATGGAGTACCAAGACTTGTTGGACCGCCCCGTGTGGGGTGATGCGACGACCGCCCGGGAGCGGCGCGACGTTTTAGCGGCCTTGGCGCGCCAAGGCCGCTGGGTGACGGTGTACTACGGTTGGCGGCCTAATTTGCCCGATGAAGGGGACAACCATTTGATAGAGCTGGCGCTGGCCGGCGGGGCGCAGGCCATCGTTACCCACAATTTGCGAGACCTTCGCGGTGGTGAGTTGCGCTTAGGTCATCTGCGGGTGCTGACACCCGCGCAATGTTTGGAGGAATGGACATGAGCACTTTGACAATACGACTGCCAGACGACACGGCACAGCGCCTCAAGGCGCTTGCGCAAAGCCGGGGCCTGTCCATGAACAAACTGGTGGAGCAGCTCAGCGCCCATGCGCTGTCTGCGTGGGACACCGAAAACCATTTCCGCGCCATGGCCGCAACGGGTGATATGCAGAAGGCGCTCGCGGTGCTGGACCGGCTGGACGCGGCGGATGCAGCGAATCCAAAGACCTCTGTTCGCCAGGCCAGCTGAGCCTGCAGCGCCCACGCCCATGCTGACACCTTCACCATGCCGCTCCAAGACCTCCCCCCCGACGCCCGCCCGCGCGAAAAGCTGCTGGCCCGAGGCCCTGGCGCCTTGAGCGACGTGGAGTTGCTGGCGCTGCTGCTGCGTACCGGTATCAAGGGCAAGGGCGTGCTGCAAATGGCGCATGAGTTGCTGCAGATCAAAAGCGCCGACAACCCCAACGGGTTTGACGGCTTTGCCGGCCTGCTGCACGCCAGTGCCGACGACCTCAAAAGCGTCAAGGGCCTGGGGCCGGCCAAACGTGCCGAGCTGGTGGGCGTGCTGGAGCTGGCGCGCCGGGCCATGGGCCAGCAACTGCGCGAGCGCGCCGTGTTTGCCACCCCTGAGGCGGTCAAACATTACCTGCAGCTGCACCTGTCGGCCAGGGCACACGAGGTGTTTGCCGTGCTGTTTCTGGATGTGCAAAACCGCCTGCTGGCGATGGAGGAGCTGTTTCGCGGCACCCTGACCCAAACCAGCGTTTACCCCCGCGAGGTGGTGTTGCGCGCCCTGCACCACCAGGCCAGTGCGGTGGTGCTGGCGCACAACCACCCCAGCGGCACGGTGCAACCTTCACGCGCCGATGAGCACCTGACGCAAACCCTGAAAAGCACCCTGGCGCTGATCGACGTGCGGGTGCTGGACCATGTCATCGTGGCGCCGGGCCAGGCCCTGTCGATGGCCGAGCGGGGCTTGTTGTGAGCATGCCGCGCCTCAAGGTCAATGGTTTGGCCGGGCTCAAGACCGTCAAACGCGACATGGCTGCCCGCATCGCGCAAGAGACCCAACAGGCGGCGCAGCAGGCGGCCGAGCAGGCGCGCGCCCGGCGCCAGGCCATGAGCGAGCGCGACCTCTTCATTCGGGCTGCTGGCGCCGTCAAACCCATGCCAGATAAGGGTCGGGCGCTCCTGAAAAAGGAGCGTCCGGCGCCGGTGGTGATGCGCTACCAGCACGACGAACAGGCGGTGCTACACGAGGCCATCAGCGACGAATTTGACGTCAGCACCCTGCTCGATACCGACGACCTGCTGAGCTTTCGCCGCCCCGGCATCGGCACGGATGTGACGCGCAAGCTGCGCCGTGGCGACTGGAGCATCCAGCGCCAGCTTGACCTGCACGGCCTGCGCCGGGACGACGCGCGGGAGGCGCTGAGCAGCTTCATCCGCGAAGCCCACAAGCACGGCATCCGCTGCGTGCGCGTGGTGCACGGCAAGGGGCTGGGCTCGCCGGGCAAGGCCCCGATCCTGAAAAGCCGGGTCCACAGCTGGCTGGTGCAAAAAAAAGAAGTGCTGGCCTTTGTGCAGGCCAAACCGGCCGACGGCGGCGCGGGCGCGCTGGTGGTGCTGTTGATGGCCTCACAATAGCCGCCTGGCCAACCAAAACACCGGGATACCCATGCAAAGACGACTCATTTTGGGCGCTGGCGCCAGCCTGCTGAGCAGCCCAGCCCTGCTGCTGGCCCAGGCCGCTTACCCCAACAAGGCCATCCGCTACATCGTGCCAGTGGCCGCGGGCGGCGGCAGCGACATGGTGGGCCGCACCGTGACCGAACGCTGGGGCAAGCAGCTGAACCAGACCTTTGTGGTGGACAACCAGGCCGGCGGCGGCGGGGTGATTGCCTGCCAGGTCACGGCCAGGGCGCCGGCCGACGGCTACACCCTGCTGCAGGGCTATGTGGCCACCCACGGCACCAGCCCGGCCACACGCAAGCTGCCCTATGACCCGATCAAGGACTTCACCCCCATCGGCATGATCGGCGGCACGCCCAATGTGCTGGTGGTCAACAGCAGCCTGCCGGTGGGCACCCTCAAAGAGTTTGCCGACTACCTGCGCAAAAACCCGGGCCGAGTCAGCTACGGTTCGGCCGGGGCCGGCTCGCTCACGCACCTGACCATGGAGCTGTTCAAGCAGCAGGTCAACAGCTTCATGGTGCACATCCCCTACCGCGGCGTGGCACCGGCCTTTACTGACCTGATCGGCGGTCAAACCCAGGCCATGTTTCCCGGGCTGGCGGCGGCCATGCCGCACATCCGCTCGGGCCGGGTGCGGCCACTGGCGGTGACGGGCGCCAGCCGACACCCACTGCTGAAAGACACGCCCACCCTGGTGGAATCGGGCTACCCCGGCTTCGATGCACAGCAGTGGTACGGGGTGGTCGGCCCGGCCAACATGCCGGCGGCCATCGTCAAGCTGCTCAACGAGTCGCTGGAGATCGTTTTGAAGGCCCCGGATCTGCGCGACAAGCTGTCGTCCGAGGCCTTGGAGCCCAGCCCGATGTCGCCCGAGAAATTTGCTCAGTTCATGCGGGCCGACATCGCGCGCTGGACCAAGCTGGCGCAGGACCGCAAGATCGACCTGGACGCCTGAGGCTGACCGAGCCCGCAGCGCTCAGGCCTCGGGCATGTTGCGCATCCAATCGGCGGTCTGAAAAAAAGCCGCTCCAAGTCGCTGCCTCAAGTCGTCCGGCACACCGGTTTCCTGCATCGCCTGGTCCATGCAGGCCAACCACTGGTCGCGCTCGGTGTTGCCAATGACAAACGGCATGTGGCGCGCGCGCAGCCGGGGGTGGCCAAAGCGCTCTGTGTAATGCTGCGGGCCGCCCAGCCAGCCGCACAGAAACCAGAACAATTTTTGCCGCGCCTGCGCCAAGGTGCTGCCGTGCGCCGCCCGCAGCGCCGTGTAAGCGGGCTCCAGGTCCATCAGGTCATAAAACCGCTCGGCCAGGGCCAGCACCTGCGCCTCGCCGCCAATCAGGTCATAGGGTGTGGTGGGGTTGCGGGTGTCGTCAGCCATAGGCTCGGCATCATAAGCGGCCCGGGTCAACCCAACAGGCGCCCAGCCACCCAGGTGTACAACGGGATGCCAAACAGGATGTTCAAGGGAAACGTGATGCCCAGGGACAGGCCCAGGTAGAGCGATGGGTTGGCCTCGGGGATGGCATAACGCAGCACCGCTGGCACAACAATGTAGGAGGCGCTGGCCGACAGCACCATCAGCAGCGCGGCGTCGGCCACAGGCAGCGCCAACAGGGCGGCCAGCGCCAGGGCCATGCCGGCGTGGACCAGCGGCCCCAGGCTGGCGTAGGCCAGCAAAAGCGGCGAACTGCCCCGCACCGACCCGAAGCTCCTGGCCACCAGCAAGCCCATGTCCAGCAGGAAAAAAGCCAGCATGCCCTTGAACAGGTCACTGGAGAAAGGCGCCATCACGGCTTTGCCGGCCTCGCCACTCAGGTAGCCGACTGCCATGGCGCCGAGCAGCAACAACTGGGCACCATCCGTGAAGGACTCGTGCAGGATCTTGCCCAGCGGCGTCGTGGTGGCCGTGCCGCCATGCGGCGAGACGCCGACGGTAGTCCCTGGCGCGTGCCGCAAGGCATTGGCCAGCAACACTGCCATGATGATGGCCGGTGACTCCATCACCACCAAGGCCGCGGCCATGTGGCCACCCGGAGTCAGGCCATTGGCCTCCAGGTACTGCATGGCTGTGACAAAGGTCACGGCGCTGACCGAGCCGTAGGAGGCCGCAATGGCCGCCGCATCAAAGCGTGACACCCGGTTTTTCAGCAGCTGGTAGCCCAGCGCCGGCACGATGAAGGCCATCAGCATCGCCGCGCCCAAGCTGAGCATCACGGTCGGGCTCAAGCCCGACTTGGCCAGCGCAAAGCCGCCCTTGAGGCCCAGCGCCATCA
>Ga0114980_10002348_pt1 | contig 13393 bp, 10 predicted proteins | sample S_140806_EF_Meta_FD_87018 | JGI IMG/M metagenome (GOLD analysis project Ga0114980, IMG submission 87018) | Freshwater microbial communities from Lake Simoncouche, Canada to study carbon cycling - S_140806_EF_MetaG | ecosystem: Environmental > Aquatic > Freshwater > Lake | place: Lake...
ACCCCCATAAATGGCCGCTTCCCGGCCCGAGGTCAGTTCCTGTGGCGAGCCGTCAAAAACCAGACGGCCCTGCGACAACCCAAGAACACGATCGCAATAGGCACGAGCGACCTCGAGATTGTGAAGATTGCAGATTACCGTCACGCCCGCACTTTGCTGCAGCTGGCGCAAATGTTCCATCACGATCCGGCTATTCTCAGGATCAAGCGAAGAAACCGGTTCGTCCGCCAGCAGGATTTCCACACCCTGCATGAGTACTTTGGCGATAGCTACCCTCTGCTGCTGCCCACCGGATAGGGTCCTGACCGTTTGCCCGGCCTGCTGCCCCAGATCGAATTGCTGCAATAAAGCAAGAGCTCGGGCGCGATCAGCGGCGGGGAAAACCCGAAACAGTAAAGGTAAAGTCCGGCGGCGCCGAACCGACCCCAGCAGCACGTTGGTTAGCGCATCCATCCGATCCACCAATTGAAACTGCTGGAAAATCATGCCGCACCGGGCCCGCCAATCAAGCAAGGCGCCACCCCGCAAAGCACGCACATCCAGGCCGTCCCAGCTGATGGCGCCCGCATCGGCCTCCACCAAACGGTTAATGCAGCGCAGCAGCGTAGACTTACCCGCACCGGAACGGCCAACGATCCCAACCATCTGCCCGGCGCGCACTTCCAAGCTGACGCCGTCGAGAACCGTATTGCCGCCGTACGCCTTGCGGACGCCGTCGATGGTAAGCGCGCGGTGGGCCATGAAAGACTATCCGTTCCAAATGCCGGGATCGGTCAAATGCGCCAGCCGGCCTTCGATCATGGCCATGGACACCCGCGGCAGAGACTCCTGCGAATCGTCTACCACTATCAGATCCGCGCGCAGGCCCGCTTCGATCCTGCCGCGGTCCTCGAGCCCCGCCGCGCGAGCCGGCGCGCTACTGACGAGCGCCCAAGCCGCGCCAAACGGCAGCACCCCGTCCCGGACCAGCCGGAACGCGGCGTGGAGCAGGGCGGGGTAGTAGTAGTCCGAAGTCAGAACTGTGCCCAACCCCCGGCGCACCGCCTCGGTCGCGCCCAGCCGCCGAATATGGCTCTTGCCCCGCACGATATTGGGACCGCCCAGAATCACCTCCTGGCCGGCTTCCTGCGCCGCTTGTGCGGTCGCTTCGTCCAGGGGGAACTCGCAAATCGAGCTGCCGATCCGGCGGAACCGTTCGCTCATGGCCGGAGATTCGTCGTCGTGCGAGGCCATCGGAATTCCGCCCTCCCGCGAAGCCTGCGCCACGGCTTCCACCGCCGGCCAGACCTCCGCCTGCCGCGCGCGGGTCGCCTCAAGCAAAGTGCGGAAGGCCTCTATCGTCAGCCCGGAGCGCTCGGCGTACTGCGCCCCCTTGGCGCCCTTGTCGAGCTTCGCGGCGATCATTTCGAGATGATCGTTGAAGCCCACCAGGTGCACCTTGCCGTCGCGAATCCAGTCCAGGATCTCTGCCGTCTCATTCAGCGCATAGAGTTCGTAACGCAGGTGGAGCCGCGTGTCGCACTGCAGCACGGGCCGGATCCGGTCGAGCGCCGTCACCATCAGCCGGCCATGCTCGATGCCGCGCAGCCCGGGCTCCCAGGAGACCGTCAACCCGTGATACGCCGTCGTGATGCCGTTCGCCAACAACTGCCGGTCACTATCCACCAACGCCACCTCGAGCGGAAAGAAAACTCCGCTCCGCGGCATCCATTGACGTTCAAAAGCGTCCCCGTGCAGATCCACCATACCGGGCAGCAGCAAGCGGTCTTGGAAGTCCAAGGCGTCGGGCGCATTGGCGCCCCGGAGCTCCAGAATCCGTCTACCCTCGATGGCGACGAACCCAGGCCGCAACTCCCCATCCGGCCACAAAACCCGGCTACTTTTTAACAGCACCCTTCGAGAATAGTGCGCGTTTGTTTTTATGGTGTTGCATGTTGGTGAATTTCACTTTCACGTAATCTCTCTGTCCTAAGCTGCAGGGATATTCTCCATGATTCTGACGAACTGTCACGTCATTACTCCGGATCGCGCGTTCCACGGCAGCCTGGAGACGCACGGCGGCGCCATCGCGCAACTCAGCGAAGGCGCCTCGGGACTGAGCGCGGCCATCGATCTGGAAGGTCACTATCTGCTGCCGGGTTGTGTTGAGTTGCACACGGACAACCTCGAAAAACACCTGCAGCCGCGTGGCTCCCGCTGGCCCGCGCTGCCCGCCCTGCTCGCTCACGATGCCCAGGTGGCGGGCCTGGGGATCACGACCGTCTTCAACGCCCTCTGCATCGGAGTCGATAGCGACCTGCATGGGCTGCCGCGCGACTTCAGCCAACCCGCCGTCGAAGCGTTGCGGCAGGCTGGTGAGGCGGGTAAGCTGCGGGCCGATCATTTCATCCATGCCCGGTGCGAACTGCCCCACCCCGACACTCCTGCTTTGCTGCGGAGCATCTTGCACCATCCCCGGCTGCGCCTGGCGTCCCTGATGGACCATACGCCAGGCCAGCGCCAGGTCACGGATCTGGACCGCTTCCGCCGGGGCCTCGAGCGCATGGGGCCAGTGGCAGACGGTTGGTTCGAGAATCTGGTCGCCACCGAGCGAGCCAAGCAGGAGAGGTACGCCGGACCCAATCGCCAGCAATTGGTGGAGATGCTGCGCCGCCAGGAGGTCCCGCTGGCCTCCCACGACGATGCCGGCGAAGAGCACATCGCCGAAGCGATTCGCGACGGCGTCACGATCTCGGAGTTTCCCACCACGCTGGCGGCGGCCAAGGCCGCGCGGGCCGCGGGTATGCGGAACGTCATGGGCGCGCCGAATGTCATCCTGGGTGGCTCGCAGTCCGGAAATCTCGCTGCCATGGAGGCGGCCCGGCACCAGCTGGTTGACGCCTTATCGAGCGACTATGCGCCGGTCAGTCTAATCCATGCCGCCTTCGCCATCGCCCGCGAGTTGGAACTGCCGCTTGAACAGACAGTACGCTGGATCAGTGCCAACCCGGCCTCCATGGCTCAACTCGAAGACCGCGGGCGCATCGAGCCGGGGCTCCGGGCTGACCTCGTGGAAGTAGCGATCGTCCACGAGGTGCCCTGTGTGGTGCGGGTATGGCGTGAGGGGGTGCGAGTTGCCTGAGCCCAGGTATGCCATCTACTTTGCACCACAGCCGCAGACGCCCTTGGCCCGGCTCGCCGTCACGTGGTTCAGCGACCCGGAGGCGCAGAGCGTAACCGAGTCGCCCCGGCACTACGGCTTCCATGCCACCCTCAAGCCGCCGATGGCCCTGCGGCCGGGCCACCGCCTGGAGGACCTGCGGGGGGTGCTGCAGGAGTTCGCCGCGCGCGAGCCCCGTCTCACCATCCCCGCGCTTCAGGTCTCCCTGCTCGGCAACTTCATCGCCTTAACCCTCGCGCAACCACTTTCTGCCCTCGACGCCTTGGCCGCGGCTTGCCTGGAGCATTTTGAACCATTCCGCCAGCCGGAGTCGCCGGAAGAAGCGGCAAAACGCCGCCGCGCTTCGCTGACCGCGCGCCAACTGGAGTTGCTCGACCGCTGGGGTTACCCCTACGTCCTGGACGAGTGGCGCTTTCATATGACGCTCACCTCCTCCCTCGCCGATCCCGCGCTGCGCACAACGCTCGTCAACCGATTGGAGTCCCACTTTGCGCCCGCTCTCGAGCAGCCAGTGTCGATCGAAGACCTGTGCCTCTTTGCGCAGCCGGATCGCAGTTCGCCTTTTGCCCTAACGGAGCGCTTCCCATGCTGGACGACGTAACCGCGATCCTGCGCCAGGCTGGCGCTATCCTGCTCGACTGCTTCGCACGCCGCGTGCCGGCCCAGGACAAGGGATTTCTCGATATCGTTACGGAGGCCGATCTCCGCGCCTCGCACTTGATCTCGCAACAGTTGATAGCGGCGTTTCCAGGTATCGAGGTGCATTGCGAAGAACGTCCCCGCGCCGGGTCTGCCTCCCGCTACTGGATCCTTGATCCCTTGGATGGCACGAAGAACTTCTGCCACGGAAACCCCTACTTCTGCACCAGCCTCGCTTTGCTCGAAGCGGGCCAACCGGTGCTGGCGGCGACCTTCGACCCGGTGCGGAACGAGCTATTCACGGCCCTTCGCGGTCAGGGTGCGGCGCTGAACGGGAAGCCGATCCAGGTTTCGAGCGTCAGCGAGTTAAAGCAAGCGATGGTCGCCTCCGGCTTTCCTTCGGGCAAGCGCCATCAGTCGCTTGATCCCGGGCCGTTCCTGCGCATGGCCAGCGCTTGCCGGGCGCTGCGGCGGACCGGGTCCACGGCTCTCGACTCGGCCTATGTGGCCGCCGGGCGATTTGACGCCGTTTGGGACTGGGGCCTCGAAGATTGGGACATCGCGGCCGGCTGGCTGCTGGTCACTGAAGCGGGTGGTTGGGCGGGTGGCTGGGAGGGCGGAGCCTATGCCCTCGGCCGAAGGGATCTGGTTCTGTCGAACCAGCAATTGCCTCGAGAGTTGGCCAGCCTCCTGAAGGATCCCCAAGCAATCTGAGATCAAAGATCCTTCCGGAACCAGACCCGATTACCCCTTCTGTGAGCCTGCAAAGAATCCGCGAAGCCCCCACAATCTCTGACCCGACGCTCGCACTAACGCAGATTATCCGGCTTCACCCTGACTTTCGAACCACTGAAGTCGCAGGCTCCAGCCGAACATACTCTCTGTCCTTCCGGATTGTGGCCAGCTCCTCCCCTTTCCCGACCAAACCCCCTTTCCCGACCAAACCCCCTTTCCCGACCAAACAACGATCAGCCAGACACACAAACAATTCCAGGGCCCCCGGCGCGCAATCGAAGATCTCGACCACCTCGATGTCGACCAGAATCTGATGACCTTATGCCTTCCCGCCAGATCCCCGGCGACTGACACGAACTAGTGTCCAGATATAAACTCAATATCTGCATGCTTCGATCCTATTGCCTCCCCTTCCTGCTCCTCGCTCTCTGGACCGCCGCGGCCCCCGGCCAAACCCCCGCGCCACCCCCAACCCCGCCGGCCAAGCCCCCGCGCACGCCGCCTCCTACCCGCGATCCGCACACCCCCGGCTACGTCAAAGCGAAAGAACTCGCCGATGGCGCCCTCCCGTCACCCAAAAAGAACGGCAATTTCATCATCGGCCCCAACTACCAACCCGCCGAAGGCATGTCCGGGAAGCCGGAAGACCTCCAAGGCAAAGTCCACGAGTTCACCCTGGAGTCCAAAGACTCCAAAATCTACCCCGGCATCGCCCGCGATGGATCCCTCCGCCCCGACCCGAGCGATCCCTCGAAAATCATCGTCGTCAGCGGCCCCAAGCCCTACACCCGCAAGGTCGCCGTCTACATCCCCAAGCAGTACGTCCCCGGTACCGTCGCCCCCTTTATCGTCGGCGCTGACGGCCCGGACCGCCTCCTCTTCCAGGCCCTCGACCACCTCATCGCCGCCGGCAAAGTCCCCCCCATGATCGCCATCTCCATCGGCAACGGCAGCGGCGACGCCCAGGGCAGCCAGCGCGGCCTCGAATACGACACCATGTCCGGCCTCTACGCCGAATTCGTCGAAAAAGAGGTGCTGCCGCTCGTCGAGCAAAAGTACGCCGTTACGCTCACCAAGGACCCCGACGGCCGCGCCACCATGGGCTGCAGCTCCGGCGCTTCCGCCGCCATGTCCATGGCCTGGTACCGCCCAGATCTCTACCACCGCGTCGTCAGCTACTCCGGCACTTTCGTCTATCAGCAGTGGCCCTACAACGCGGAAACGCCGCACGGAGCTTGGGATTACCACGAAACCCTCATCCCCAACAGCCCGAAAAAGCCGCTCCGCATCTGGATGCACGTCAGCGACCGCGACAACCTCATCACCCGCGACGCGTACCACGACTGGGTCCTCGCCAACGAGCGCATGGCGAACGTCCTGGCGAAGAAGGGCTACCCCTACCAGTTCGTCTTCACCAAAAACTCCGGCCACTGCGACCGCGCGGTGAAGCTCGCCACCTACCCCTTGGCGCTTGAATACATCTGGCAGGGCTACAAAGCCAGGTAGCTCCCCATCGCCGAAGCGCCAAGCCGCCAACGCGATGTCCAAAACTTACCGTCGGAGCCGTGCCGCCATTCCCAGCCGGATTCTGAACCGCGCCAACCCGACCCCGGGCTGGGCCCGCGCCCTGCCCGGCGTTATGATGCAAATTGGCCCAGCGATTCGACGTCAGTCTGAAAATTCTGTTCCGCTACTCCCGCGGCATCATCGCGCGGGCGCTCTTTGGTGGGGGCGAAATCGCGGAGTGGATCAACGTGGAACTTCCCGAGGTGCGCAATCCCCGCGTGGATCTGGTGGCCCGCATGAGCACCGGCGAACTTCGACACGTCGAACTGCAGTCCGGCAACGATGCCAGGCTGCCCCGGCGAACCGCCGAATATTATCTGGGCTTCTGGCGGCTGTTCAACGAGCACGTCACGCAGGTAGTGCTCTATGCCGGCCGGGAGCCGTTGGCGATGGCGCCGCGCTTCCGGTCGCCGTCGATGCACTTCGAGTTCACGATTCTGGACCTCGCGCAGATGGATGGCCTGCCGCTGCTCGAAAGCGACGATTGGGGGGACAATGTCCTCGCCCTGTTGGCGAAGTCGGACAAGGAGAAAGTGGTGTCGGCGGTGGAGCGGCAGTTACGCCGTCTGGAGGGCCAGGAGCAGGCCGATGCCGCACAGACGTTTGTGATCCTGTCGGGCATAATAGGAATGGAAGAGTTGATCGCTCAGAGGCTGGAGAACGACATGATCGACCTGATGGAAAATAAGGTGCTGGGGCCAGTAATTCGCCAAGGTCTGGCGCAGGGCCTGGAGCAGGGACTCGCGCAGGGATTGGCAAAGGGATTAGAGCAGGGTCTGGAGCAGGGTCTGGAGCAGGGTCTCGAGCAGGGTCTGGAGCAGGGTCTCGAGCAGGGCCGTCAGGAAGGCGAGTTGGAGGGGATGCGTTCCATTCTCTTCGACCTGCTCATGGACCATTTCGGCCCCCTGCCGGTTTGGGTGTTGGATCGCGTTCGCTCGGCGGATCGCGAGCTAATCCGCCAGTGGACCTTGCGCGCCCATCGTACCGAGTCGTTCGACGCGCTGCTCGGCCCCCGCTAATCCGTATCGCCGGCTGCCGCCGAAGGGAGTGGCGGGGCAGACGAGCCCGCTTGCCCCAACATTCTTTGCAGCGATCCATCTGTCTGTTACGAAAATTTTCTGCTGGATGCGCTTGGTGCAAAGCTCATCGGCCGATCCTTTCTCGCTGTTCTAATCCTTTCTCGCTGTTCTAAAGGGGTTCAAATACGCTAAACGCGCCCAGCTAACAGGGTGCCCGGGGCCATTGCTGAAGCATTCACGGCGGCCCGGATGGCGGCTGCTTGGGCCTCTGGCGGCTGTTTAACGAGCCCGTCACGCCGGGAGTGATCCCGGCACACCGGAAGCCGTTAGTCATGGCGCCTCGCTTCCGGTCGCCTTCGATGCACTTTGTCCTCGCGCGGTTGGTGCACTCGGACCACGGGAAAGTTCGGACCACGGGAAAGTGTTGAAGGGAGGACCGATAATTCGCCAAGGTCTCGCGCAGGTTTGGGTGTTGGATCACGTTCGCTCCGCGGATCGCGGAGTGACGGCGTGGTTTATGGCAATGCCGTGCTCGGCCAGAACCGGGCGGCGTTGTGCGCCGCGGGAGCGGAGGCGGCGGGCTCCCCAAACTGTCCGAATCTGGGATGGCAGCCACAGGGGAACACGGCCGCGGCCGCGCCGGCCCTCGAAAATGGCCTTCACCGCCTCCAGATTCGGATTACGGAGGAGGGCAGGCGCGTCACCCTCCTGCCGGAGACCCCACTGTCGTTTGTGGTGAAGAACACGGTGAACCAGTTGCCGACCGGAGTAGTGAGCAGCCCGACGAACGCCCAGCGAGTTTCCGGGGTGATCAACGGGACCGGTTACGCGTGGGACCCGGACGGGCGAATTACCACCGCGCAGTTGATTGTGAACAACGTGATCCGAGCGGCGCTCACCTACGGAGCGCCAGCCGCGGAGGCGCGCGCGGCACTGCGCGACGTACCAGCCGGTCCGAATATCGGCTTTGTCGGGACGTTCGATACCCGCGTGCTGCAGAATGGATTGTACCGGCTCGCGGTGCGGCTGGTCGACAGCAGCAATGGAAGCGTGTTCATTCCAGGTTTGACAACGGCAGGGATGAACATCGTGGTCGATAACCCATAACAGAGCGAGTGAAGAAGCGGTCGGCGGCCGTCACCCGGTCGCCGCAACCTGCGGATTGCTTCAACGCCGCTTCTCCACCCTCTCGCCACCCCAAGGAGAACTGACGCTGAGAACGGATGCCGTCACGACCCGTAGGAAAATATTTTCAACTCACAACACGCCTTTTATCAGATACTTCCCGCCCGCTCCGCCCTCCCCGCGATCCGGTTCCTCCATCCCGCCCCCTACTTTCAGATCAGGAGGCACCACCATGCAGAAAATCCTCACCGCGGAAGAAAAACAGAAACGCGCCGAAATCGCCCGCCAAAACGGCAGCAAAAGCAAAGGTCCCGTCACCCCCGAAGGCAAACACCGCAGCTCCATGAACGCCATCGCCGTCGGCAAACTCATCGACGTCCACGACGCAGAGCTGCCGGCCTTTGCCACCCAGCTTTCGGTCGACGACCGCAAAGCCTACGTCCGGCTCCACCAAGCCAATTTACGCAAATTCCGGCCCGATTCCGAACAGGAGCATCAACTCCTCCGGCTCATCACCGCCGAACAGTTCGAATACGAACGCTGCGCCAAACTCGAATCCCTCCAGTTTCAGGTCGAGCACGACAAACTCCTCCGCAAATGGCCCGAAGTGCCCGACGAACCCTTCAGCGACTACGCCGTGCAGCGCGCCGCGGATGACGACAAAGTATATCGGTTCCTCGCCCGCAAGAAAAAAGAGCATCTGGCCGCCTGGCTGAAACTGCAGCGCCCCTTCGCGCAAAATCGAAAAGCCTTTCCCGTCAATCCGCCGGAGCCGGTCGATATCACCTCGGACTCGAAGCTGATCGTCCACCCGGATCCGCCCGCCTATGTCATCGAAGAACTGCTCAAAATCGCGGACCAGGCCAAAAAGGAACCCACCGGCTACTTACCCCCTTTTGTCATCGAAGTCATTCACGACAAGGAACGTATGAGCAAATACGCCCCGGAGTACGACTACGCCGATCTGCGCGAGCGCTACCCGCTGCCTAAGCCCAAACGGGCCGCGTAGTTACTCCGCAAGAGTTACACCGCAAGAGTTACCCCGAAAACCGCAAAACCTCCCGGCGTTCAAGCTAAACTTACCTCATGCTGACCCTGCTCTGCCTTGCGCTTTTGACCTCCATCGAAGGCCAGGTAACCGACAGCCTCACCGGCGAGCGCCTCGCCAACGTCCGCCTCGAACTCCCCAACGGCGAAGCCACCAATACCGGCAGCGAAGGCCGCTTCCGCCTCGACGCCGAGCCCGGACTCACCCTCCGCGTCACCCTCGTCGGCTATCGCCCGGAACGCATCCTCCTCACCGAAGCCCCCACCCTCGAAATCCGCCTCACACCCGACAACCTCACCCGCCGCGACAACCTCACCGTCTCCGCCGACCCCTTCGAAGCCAGCCTCACCGGCAGCGAACTCAAAAACCTCGCCAGCGTCCTCGCCGATGACCCCCTCCGCTCCGTCCAATCGCTCCCCGGCGTCGCCGCCAACAACGACTTCAACTCCCAGTTCTCTCTCCGCGGCGCACCCTTCCGCCAAATCGGCATCTTCCTCGACGGCATCCTCCTCCGCAACCCCTTCCACGCCGTCCCCAACGAACCTGCCTCCGGCTCCCTCACCATCTTCAACGGCGACCTCATCGAAACCCTCACCCTCCACTCCTCGGCGCCTCCCGTCAACCTCTCCGACCGCTCAGCCGGCGCCCTCGCCGTCCAACTCCGCGAAGGCTCCCGCCAGCGCCCCGCCCTGCGCCTCACCGCCGGTGCCGCCGGGGCCGGCGCCCTCGTCGAAGGCCCCCTCAACCGCTCCCGCACCGCCTCCTGGCTCCTCGGCGTCCGCAAAAGCTACCTCCAGTACCTCCTCTCCCGCGCCACCACCGATCCCACCCTCGCCTTTGACTTCTTCGATACCCAGGGCAAACTCGCCTGGTCCCCCACCCCGCAACAAACCCTCTCCCTCAGCTTCTTCGACGGCCTCTCCGGCCTCGACCGCTCCGCCGCCCGCCCCCGCCTCGGCGTCAACGCCATCCTCGACAGCGCCTACCGCTCCACCCTCCTGAACCTCGCCTGGCAGTACCGCCCCAACACCAGCTTTCTCACCACCCAGCGCCTCGCCTATCTCCGCGAACGCGCCGAAAACCGCAACCCCCAACTCCTGCCCCTCGCCCGCACCTCCGGCGGCGAATGGGTCTGGCGCGGCGACGCCACTTACAAGTCCCTCCAGTTCGGCGGCTCCCTCCGCCGCCTCCGCGACGAAGGCGCCTTCACCCGCTACCAGTTCAACCCCTTCGCCGTCCGCCCCCTCGACGCCTACCGCGGCGCCGCTCTCCGCTCCGGCGCCTACCTCGAACACGCCGCCTCCTACAAACAGCTCCGCCTCACCGCCGGCGCCCGCTTCGACCAACTCCATTCCACCGCCCTCTCCCCCTACGCCGCCCTCGCCTGGCAGCTCCGCCCCGCCTCCAAACTCTCCGCCACACTCGCCCAGACCGCCCAGTTCCCCACCTTCTTCGAAGGCATCCGCCTGCTGCCCATCCGCTCCCAACACTTCCTCGCCGCCTTCGAACAGCTCTTCGGCGAACGCACCCGCCTCCGCCTGGAAACCTACCAACGCTGGGACCGCGACCTGCCCTTCCGCCCCCTCGAAGAGCCCCGCCTGCTCGCCTCCGGCCAGATCTTCAACCCGCCCCTGCTCCCGCCCTTCCGCAACTCGCAGCGCGCCCACAGCCGCGGTCTCGAAATCACTCTCCAGCGCCGCTCTGCCAACCGCCTAAACGGCTGGATCAGCTACGCCTACGGCCGCGCCACCGTCCGCGACGGCTCGCTCGGCCTCACCTTCCCCGCCGACTTCGACCAGCGCCACACCGTCAACCTCTATGGCTCCTACCGCCTCCGCCCGTCCGTCAACCTCAGCAGCCGCTACTCCTACGGCAGTAACTTCCCCGTTGCCGGCTTCTTCCGCCAAGCCTCGCCCACCACTTACTTTCTGGCCCCCCATCGCAATGGCCTCCGCCTCCCGGACTACCATCGCGCCGACCTTCGCCTGAACAAGTCCTTCACCTGGCGCCACTGGCGCGGCACCCTCTTCCTCGAAGTCCAAAACCTCACCAACGCCCGCAACCTCCGCCTCGATAGCTACAACGGCTACAACGCCCGCACCGGCCAGGCCTTCCTCAGCTTCAATCGCCTCTTTCCCATCCTCCCCGCTGCCGGCGTCATGTTCGAATGGGAGCGCTAACCGCCTTCTGCAAGGCCCGCCGCGGGGCAGGTTGCTATACTCGCAGGGGAAGACCGCTCCATGATCTCTGTTAGTTCCGTTTCGATGCGCTACGGCGCCAAAGTCCTTTTTGAAGAAGTCTCTGTCACGTTTGTGCAGGGACGGCGCTACGGCCTGACCGGCCCCAACGGCGCGGGCAAGTCCACGCTCATGAAGATCCTCTCGGGCGAAATAGACGCCCAGAAGGGCACCGTCACGCGGCCCAAGCGCATGTCCGTCCTCAAGCAGGATCAGTTCGCCTTCGACGCCTATCGCGTCATCGACACTGTCATCATGGGCAACGCCCGCCTGTGGAGCGCCCTCGAAGAACGCGAGGTCCTCTACAGCAAAACCGACATGACCGACGAAGACGGCATTCGCCTCGGCGAACTCGAAGGCATCGTCGGCGAAGAGGACGGCTACTCGGCCGACTCCGACGCGGCCATCCTCCTCGGCGGCCTCGGCATCCCCGAAGAGCTCCACGAACGCAAAATGAGCGAACTGCAGGGCGGCCAGAAAGTCCGCGTCCTCCTCGCCCAGGCCCTGTTCGGCAACCCCGAAGCCCTCCTCCTCGACGAACCCACCAACCACCTCGACCTCGACTCCATCCACTGGCTTCAGGACTTCCTCAACAACTTCAAAGGCACCATGATCGTGATCTCCCACGATCGCCACTTCCTCAACTCCGTCTGCACCCACACCGCTGACATCGACTACCAGACCATCATCGTCTACACCGGCGGCTACGACGACATGGTCATGGCCAAAACCCAGGTCCGCGCCCGCGTCGAAGCCGACAACGCGCAACGCGAAAAGAAGATCGCCCAGCTCAACGAGTTCATCTCCCGCTTCAGCGCCGGCACCCGCGCCAGCCAGGTCCGCAGCCGCGCCAAGGAAGTCGAACGCCTCGAAGTCTCCGACCTCAAGCGCTCCAACATCGCCCGCCCCTTCATCAAGTTCGTCTCGAAGCGACCCTCCGGCAAGCACCCGCTCGAAGTCAAGAATCTAACCCGCTCCTACGGCGATCAACTCGTCTTCAAACCCTTCTCCACCCACGTCACCCGCGGAGAACGCATCGCCATCCTCGGCCGCAACGGCGCCGGCAAAACTACGCTGCTCCGCGCCCTGCTCGATAACGGCCCCGTCACCTCCGCTAAGGAAAAGGACCTCGCCTCCGGCGCCGGTGAAGTCACCTGGGGCCACGAAACCAGCATCGGCTACTTCGCCCAGGATCATAAAGAATCCATCGACAAAGGCACGACGGCCTTTGAATGGCTCCACACCTTCGACCCCCAGGCCGCCCGCGAAGAGATCCGCGGCACCCTCGGCCAAATGCTCTTCACCGGCGAAGAAGGCGCCAAGCCCACCCACGCCCTCAGCGGCGGCGAAGCCGCCCGCCTCATCTTTTGCCGCCTGATGCTCGAAAAGCCCAACGTGCTCGTCTTCGACGAACCCACCAACCACTTGGACCTCGAAGCCATCAACGCCCTCAACTTCGCCTTCCAGAAGTTCGACGGCACCGTCTTCATCGTCACGCACGACCACGACCTCATCGACGCCGTGGCCACCCGCATCTGGGCCCTCGACCACAACGAAGTCGAGGATTTCAAAGGGCCCTACGAGGAGTACCAGGCGGCCCACGCCGCCTCTACCCAGGGTTCGGGCCGCCGCTAGTTCCATTGCCGTTGCCCACCCCGGGCAACGGCTCTCCCAACAAAAACACCACCGCGTGCTGCGAAGCCTTGCGATACACCGGCTCCATGGCATCAGGCAGCGTCTTCTGCCCCTGCCAAAACGGAAACGGCCCCAACCGCCGCGTCAACGCCGCCGAAATCGCCGGCGGCGCCACGTCACCCATGGCGTCCTCCGGCATCCGCACCGCGCCCTTCCAGTAGATATCCGG
>Ga0114980_10002351_pt1 | contig 13360 bp, 10 predicted proteins | sample S_140806_EF_Meta_FD_87018 | JGI IMG/M metagenome (GOLD analysis project Ga0114980, IMG submission 87018) | Freshwater microbial communities from Lake Simoncouche, Canada to study carbon cycling - S_140806_EF_MetaG | ecosystem: Environmental > Aquatic > Freshwater > Lake | place: Lake...
GCAGCGCTCCTTACGCTTCTGCGCCTTCTTTTTTCCCTCGGCTGCCGCCACCTCCACCCAGGCGTAGAGCTTGGTCTTGAGCTCGAACTCCGCCTTGGCGTCACTGCTGCGCAGCTTGTGGCAACAAACCGCCCCCAGGCGTTCGTTGTTGTCGCAGCGCTTCACCTGGTCCCGCTCGGGATCAAAGGGCTGGCCGTCCTCATTGACGAACTTCGGCTTGTGGCGGGCCCGCAGCTCCGCCAGCCGCTGCTCACCATTCGCCCCGCCGAGCTGATAGCGCTCCACCCAGGCCGCAGGCAGGGGCACAGCCGCCCGGAAGCCGGTCTTGGTCACCTTGATGTGGCGGGCCGCCACGCCGATCGTGATCAGGCCGTGCTCATCGGGTAGGCCATCGATGTGCCACACCTCATGGGGCCTCAGGCCGTAGGTGGCCACCATGGCGAACACCCAGCCCTACAGCGGGTCCTCCTCGATCACCTGATCCAGCCACTCCTCGATTGCCGCGGTGCTCGGGATGCGGCGGCGCGATTGACCGGCCGCCACCAGGGCCAGCTTCTTGCGGTTCACCATTCCCTTGAGCTCCTCGCTCAGCTCCTGCGGTGCAATCGTTCCAAACCCCGCCCGGCGCAGCAGCGACACCACCTCCCGCTTCTGGCGGAAGCCCTGCCGGTGCGTCGCCATCGGCAACAGCACTGCACTCGGGTCCTCCAGCTGCTCCTTGAGGCTCTCAGTGCTGTGCAGGGCAAAGCGGCGCACGTCTTCCAGGGTCGCCGGACGGTCCTGGGGCAGCAGCTGGAAGTAGCCCTGACCCTTGAACGGCCCGACCAGGTTCATGTTCACTCCCTGGCCCCGTTGGAAGGCCACCACGGCTTGGCAGATTTCGGGCCAGCAGGGTTGTTGCCGGACGTTGGTTCTTGGACCGCTGCTGAGCGCATCCCAGTCAAAGGAGGGTTGCTGCTTCGCGATGGCGCGCGCCCCCCGCTTGGCAGTTCCTTGGCAGTTATGCCAAGAAAGTGACCCAACTACGGTTTTCGGGCACCTTCCCCGATCCCATTCCGGCTAAGCAAGCACGGGTCTGGAGGTGCTCAAACCTGCTACGCCGCAGCGGAACTACCAGTCGTTCCAAGGCGTTTCAGAAAATGGGTCGCCTGAGATTCGAACTCAGGACCAATCGGTTAAAAGCCATCTGAATTTCCCTCAGATCGATTGCAGTGCAATGGGTCATGCTTAAGAGTTCCTCAAAAAGTCCCTCAAGGGCCTTGTGTCGTGCTTCTTCACGTCGTTTGGAGCTTGGGCGGCTTAAACGGCCTGGAGATGGGCTTCAGCCGCCAAGTCTCAGATGTCTCGGGCTGGGGTGACTGCCCTGAAGGTTGGCGGTCCTACCCATCCCCCCGCCCATGCGGCAGCTGCCTCGCCGCCACGTACCGGTTGCGATTGCCGGATCGACTGAGGTTGAGGTTCGCCCTGTGGATCTCGGCCTCGGTGGCGCGGGTGGCGTAGAGGGCGGTGCCGGTGTCGCGGTGCAGGAGCACGTAATCGCGGGGTTCTGGGGAGTGGAGATCAGCCAAGGCAGCGGGGGGTGCCGGGGTGAAGGCAGCCCGACAGGCTACCCAGAGTCGTCAGAGGGACTTGCGCGGAAGCTGCCATGAACCCTTGGTTGGTGGGGCTCCCTTCCCATGCACCAGCCGCCACCGCAAGCTCCCATGCAGATCACGATCGGCCGTGCCAAACGCGGCATCGGCAGCCTGTTGCCCGGCCAGGCCTATGTGGGCCGGCCCAGTGTGTTGGGCAATCCGTTTGTGGTGGGCCGTGATGGCAGCCGAAACGAGCTGATCGCCCAATACCGGCGCTGGCTCTGGGCACGGCTGCAGGAGCCCAACTCTCCCCAAGAGCATGAGTTGAGGCGGCTGTTGGCTAGGGCGGCAGCTGGGAAGCAGGAGTTGTTGTGTTGGTGCCACCCCTTGCCCTGCCATGCGGAGGTGGTGCGATGGGCGCTGCTCTGGCTGGCGGGGGAAGAAGGTGCCGCTGAGGAGGCCGGGTCGGTTGAGGGTGCTTGAACTCTGCAACTTGCCCAAGCAGCAACGCGGGTGGATGATGGGGAGTGATCGGATCCGGTTCTGGAGATGGAAGCCAAGGGCAAAGCCCAGGGAGGGAATTCAGCCCATCGCTTCTACATTTCCAGCCCCTTCTTGGGCCTGAAGAAAGAGCGGGAGGAGGCCAAGAAGCTGATCACACGACGCAACCATGCCTATGGCGACAGCTACGGCGGTTCGCCAGATCCACTGGTGGAGACCTGCCAACGGGATGTGCGAGCCAGCGACCACTACATCTTGATTCTTGGAGAGCGATACGGAACCCGGCGGCCCGAGCATGGGGGCAGGTCGGTTACGGAGCTGGAGTTCGAGGCGGCCGTGGAGGCTGGCCGTTCGCTCCATGCCTTCTATCTGGGATTTGTCTCTGATGCTCGCAATGGCATCGAGCGCGAAGCGGAAGCCCAGGCGGCGCTGACGGCCTTTCGCCGCAGAGTGAGCGACCACTGCGTGCCAGTGGATTGCAGTGATCAGGAGGATGGCCGCAGCGGTTGGCAGGTGTTCAGCGAGCAGATCACTGCCCTGGCAGCCAACCCACCGCCAAAAACGGGAGAGGGAGCCCACAGCGCCACAACCGCCCAACGCCACTACACCTCCCAGGAGCTCCAAACCTGGGTGGAACGGCACCACCCCAGGCTGAGAAGGGCCTTTCTGGGCCTGTCCTCCGTGCAGACGCGCCAGGTGCATGTGCCGCTGGATGTGTGCCTCACCCCGGCGGGGGCGGCGGCCACGGAGGGCCCACGGCTCCTGCGGCCGGAGGATCTGGAGCCCCTGCTGGCGGCGGCGGGCAGCCACGTGTTGCTGCTCAGCGGCGACGGCGGCGCTGGCAAGACAAGCCTGGCCTTCGCGATCGCCCGCTGGTGGCAGGAGGGAGAACCCGGCGGGGTGGTGCGGTTGCCAGTTCTGATCGAAACCGCCCTGGGTCCCGAGGAGAGCGTTGCCGATCGGGTGCGGAGCTGGCTGCGCAACCAGCTGGCAGGGGCAGGGGAGAACGATCTGGCGCCGGAGCTGATCGAGGCCCTGCTGGCCGCCAAACGGCTGATCCCGATCGTGGATCACCTCTCGGAGCTGACCCCCGCCGCCCGGGAACAGCTGCTGGCGGCCCTGCCAGCTGGCCTTGTGGTGGTCACCAGCCGCAGCGACGACGACGACTGGTTCCGTGAGCGCCCCTTGAGCCGGATCGTGCCGCAGCGCATTGGGGTGGAGCGCCTCCAGGCCTTCTTCCTTGATTATCTGCGCCGCAAGGGCCAGGGGGAAGCGTTGAGCGACGACGACCTGATGCCCGCCCAGGCGCAGCTCAAGCGGATCGTGGGCGACAAGCCGATCACGGTGCTGCTGGCCCAGATGTTCATCGACGACGTGATTGCCAACCGTGAACAGGGCCTGTTGGCGGGATCGGTGCCGGAGCTGATGCTCAGCTACGTGCGGCGGCTCGACACGCCGGCCGATCAAGCCCTGCGGCGCCGGGCGGGGCTCGTGATCAGCGAGGCGCTGGTGCAGCGGGCGCTGAGGGTGGTGGCCCTGGCCAGTCACCGCCAGGGGAAGCCGAGCCAGCCCTTGTTTCAACCGCTGGAGTTCAGCGACACCCTGGCCCGCAGCGCCGTGATGGTCGAGGAGCCCTTGGGCCTGGGGCTGAGCCGCGAGCAGGCCGAGGCCCTGCTGGGCTACCTGATCGAGCTGCGGCTGCTGCTGCAGCCCGGCGCGGCGGTGGGCCGCCTGCGCTTCCCGCTGGATCCCCTGGCGGATCACCTGGCGGCGGCGGAGCAGTTCGAGCGGCTGGAAGAGCAGGCGCTGGAGCCGGCGGCGGCGGTGCAGGGGGCAGGGGTGTGGGAGCAGTTCCTGGCGGCCCTGGAGCCACGGCCGGAGGCGGAACGGGAGCGGATGCAGGGCTTCCTGCTGGCGTTGCGCGATGGGGCGATGGAAGCCCAGGGGAAGCGGGCCCTGGTGATGCCACCGGAGGTACCCGACCGGCTGGCGGCGCTGGGCTTTCTTGATGCGGAGGGAGAGCGCTACCGGCTGGCGCTGCAGCGGGCGAGGAAATGGATGTGGGAGCTGGGGGTGCCGGTGGCCAGCGAACGACGGGATGCCATCGCCAAGCTGGCGGCGATGGCGGCGGCCCCGGAGGGATCGGAGCGACGGGCGGCGCGGGATGTGGCCAGCCGGCGGTTGGCGCGGATGTTGGCGGAGGTGCTGAGCGAGCGGCAGGCGGAGCGGCGGCTGGAGCAACAGGACGCCGCGGTGGTGCTCGGCCTGATCGGCGCGGAGATCGGAATCGAGGCGCTGGAGCGGCTGGCTAGTGATGGGTCGCAACCACCGGAGCTGCGCCGCGCGGCGCTGGAGTCGTTGGGGCTGGTGGCACGGGATCAGGCCGAGCATCGCGAACCGATCGAGGCGTTTCTGGAGGGCCAGCTGCGGGCCGAGGCCCTGGATCTACTGGTGGAGGGCGAGGAAGGCTGGGCGGAGCACGACCGCCACCTGCCGCCCCTGCAAGGGGCATCAAGGGGCCTGCAACTGGCAGCCTCTGCGGCCCTCCCCCTACTCGGCAGTGCCCCTGGCCGTGTGGTGCCGATGCTCACGCTCACTGCCCTGCAGGAAGGGGAGGGCCTGCGCATCCGCACGGAGCTGGTGACCCCGCCGGTGTGGCGTCTGCCGCTGCCGGAGTGGGCAGGCGAGGCGCCGCAACAACTGGAGCTGGTGGTGGTGGAAGGCGGCGAGGCCGGCATTGGCTCACCGGAAACGGAGGAGGGCCGCGACTGGTACGCCAACCAGCGCGAAGGCTGCAAGGGCGTGAACGTGGAAGCGGAACGCAGCGTGCGGCTGGAGCGGTTTGCACTGGTGCGCCATGCGATCACCCAGGCCCAGTGGCAAGCGGTGGCGGAGCTGCCGCAGGTGGCGAGAGAGCTGAACTCCACCACCCCCGGCAGCTACAAGCCGGACGACCTCTGGGAACGCTTTGCCCAGCCCGGCGGCCTGCCGGTGGACAGCGTCAGCTGGAACGATTGCCAGGAATGGCTGGGCCGTCTGAACCGCTGGCTTCTGGAGCAGAGGAGCGAGCTGGGGGGGCAGGGGGATGCCCCCCAACTGGCGCTGCCAGGCGAGGGCCAGTGGGAGGTTGCCTGCCGCGCCGGCGCGAGCACGCCCTTCCACTTCGGTAACACACTGGATGCCAGCTGGGCGAATTACGACGGCGGCTACACCTATGGCCCAGGCCGCAAGGGTGCCTATCGCCAGCGACCGGTATCGGTGGGCTTCTTTGGTCTGGTGAACCGCTGGGGGCTGGCCGAGATGCACGGACAGCTGTACGAGTGGTGCGGCGACCAGTGGCATCCCGACCCGACGGCAGAGGGCTGGTCCAGCGCTGGCCTGCCTTGGCAGGGGGTGGATCCTGCCCTGGAGGCCCTGGGAACGGCCCAGAAGGAGCTGAAGCTGCTGCGCGGCGGTTCCTGGTTCTACGTTCCTCACGGCTGCCGCGCCGCCTACCGGATCAGCAACCATCCGGCCCTCGTCAATTCCATCATCGGCGTTCGCCCCTGCTGTCTCCTCCCCCCAGGCTCCCTTCTTGGTCCTTGAGCCCTTGGTCCCTTTGCCCTTGGGCTGTTCTGTTTTGCCCTGGCTGTTGGATTGGGGGCTGTCCGGCTGTTTGGCTGGAGGCTATGGCGCCGCAGGCGCCTCGATTTTTTTGCCTCCCCTCCAATGTTGGATCTTCTGCCTCAATGAGTACCCCCAGCCGCGGCGAACTGCCGATCATCCAGGCCACCATGGATCTGATCCAGTGGTTCGTGCCCCTGCTCAACCGCCTGCCCCGCGATCACCGCTTTGCCCTCGGCGATCGCCTGGTGCAGGGCCTCTACGACCTACTGGAGGGCCTAGTGGCCGCACGCTATGCCACCGCCAAACTGGAGCGCCTCGAACCCCTCAACGCTCGCCTCGATTTGCTGCGCCTGCAGATCCGCTTGTTGCACAACTTTCAGTTGATCGATGATCGCCGCTACGCGCATGTGGCCCGCCTGGTGGAGGAGGTGGGTCGACAGCTCGGTGGCTGGATCAGCCAGCAGCGGCGCCAGGGCCAGACGACCGCTCCGGCCTGAGCCTCCCCGGATGGCCAAGTCCCCATCGCCGCTGCGGGATCTCTATCCCCGCATCACCAGCTTCCCCACCCTGCTCGCTGCTTACCGCAAGGCAAGCAAGGGCAAGCGCTACCGCCCCGATGTGCTCGCCTTTGCGGCCAACCTGGAGGCCGAACTGTTCCAGCTACAGCACGAGCTACAGAGCTTTACTTACGCCCCAGGTCCCTACCGGCAGTTCCAGGTGCGCGAGCCCAAACCACGCCTGGTGAGCGCCGCCCCCTTCCGCGATCGGGTGGTGCACCACGCCCTGATTGCGGTGATCGCCCCACCGCTCGAGCGCCGCTTTCTCCCCACCAGCTACGCCAACCGCCGGGGCTATGGTTCCCATCGCGCTCTGCGCCGCTTTTGCCGCGCCTGCCGTGAACACCGTTGGCTGCTCCAGGCCGATATCCGGCTTTATTTCCCAAGCATTGACCACCGTCTGCTGATGGGCCAGCTGAAGGAGGTGATCGCTTGCTCTGGCACCCTTTGGCTGCTCGATCGCAGCCTGGCCAACGGTGCCATTCACGGCTCGCCCATCGAATGCTTCCCCGGCGATAACCTGCTCACCTCGCTGGAGCGCCCCAGGGGCCTGCCCATCGGAAACCTCACCAGCCAATTCCTGGCCAACTTCCACTTGGATGGCCTCGACCACCGGCTCAAAAACCTCCCAGGAGTGAGGGTGAGCCTGCGCTACGTCGATGATCTGGCTGTCTTCGCCGATCGGCCAGAACCGCTCCATCAGGCACTGGTGTGTCTGCATGGCGAACTGGCCGCCTTGCGCCTGCGTCTCCACCCCAGCAAAACTCGGCTAGTTTCAAACGCCCGTGGAGCCAGCTTTGTGGGCTTTCACGTCATCGGCGGGCGGATCCGCGTGCGCAACCACAGCCTGCTCCGCATTCGCCGGGGGCTGAGGCGCTGTCATGAAGCCCTGCTTCAACGGCGGCTCAGCGTCGAACGGGCCCGACGTTCGGCCCAAAGCTGGAATGCCCATCTGGCCCAAGGCCACACCATCCGATTGCGCCAGCGCTTGTTCAGCTCTCATCGGTTCTGCGCCGACTTGTCTCCCCTACTGCCCTAAATTCAGCATGAGGGCAGGTTGCCCAGCTGCTGCGCGGCGGTTCCTGGTTCAACGAACCTCACAACTGCCGCGCCGCCAACCGGAACAGCAACCATCCGGCCAACGTCAATACCAACATCGGCGTTCGCCCCTGCTGTCTCCTCCCCCCAGCACCCTTCACCGTCAGAGCCGCTGGAAGGGATTCCAGCGGGAGTGCAAGAAGGGTCCAAACCTGCTCCGGTGATCGGCGATCCCCGCTGGCAAGGCTTGCCCCGAGCCAGCGACAGCACGATCCGTACAACCCCGGCCCACTGCCCCACGGCCCCAGACCTGGGTTGCCTGGTGGGCTTTCACTCTCGAATCACCCCACCGGCTCCAACACATCCAGGATGCACATCAGCTCAGGCTCAGGATGAGCAGCCAGCTTGACCCGCACCGGCTCACCGCAATGCAGCAGAGGTGAGAGCAGCTGCGCCAGGGGTGGATCCATCGATGGCATGGCGGCGATCACGGCTGCCCGCAATCCGTCGCCCTGAATCACCTGTTCGACGCTGCGTGATGGCTTTGAGTCAGCAACCGCGTTGGCGGACTCCCGACCGGCCAGCCGCTGCTGGAGGCACCAGAGCCAGCCCATCGCTTCGCGGTGCAGGGGGTCAGCGAGTTCGAGGACGGAGAGCACTTCCCGTAGCCCTGGATTGCAGAGGAAGAGGCGCAAGGAGCGGCGCTCGGCCTGGTGAATGCTGGCATCGCTTTGGGCATGTTCGTCTCCCTCGCCGTGGTCTCTTCTAGGGGTGATGTCCTCGACGGCAATGGCCTTGGCCTTCCGCTCCGCATCTCCTCCCTGGGTAACTCGTAGCCCCCTGCCGGTCTGGGCGCTGTGGTGAGCTGCGATGGGAAGCACACCGAGAGCCTCCTGGAGTCGTTGTTCAGCCTTGCGGCGCAAGGCACCGGGTGGAAGCTGGGCCAGGAGCTCTGCTCCCTGCCGTTCACAACGCTGCAGGGCTGAAAGGTCGTCAGGGTCGTGCTGCAGCTCAGCCAGGAGGCGATCGAGCTCCCAGTGCAGCCAGTGCCGGCCCTGGGCAAGGCAGGCGCGTAGGCCACTGACCCCTTGGCTGCGGAGGAGGGAATCGGGATCCTCACTTGGCGGAATTGGCACCACCAACAGATCGAGATCACCGCGCAGCAGCAGGGGCCGCGTAAGGGTGATCAAGCGGTCGGTGGCGTTGGCACCGGCGCTGTCGCCGTCGTAGGCAAGCCAGAGGCGCCTGGTGCCGCTGCGCTGCAGACGCTGTAGCTGCTCGATGGTGACGGCGGTGCCCAGAGCCGCGACGGCGTTGTCGAGGCCCGCCTGGTGGAGCTGGATCACATCGAGGGGCCCCTCCACCAACAGGGCCTCACCCTTGCGGCGGATGGCGTCGCTGGCCCTGTCGAGGCCAAAGAGCAGCTGGGATTTCTGGAACAGCAGATCCCCCGAGCTGTTGCGGTATTTGGGTTCCTCGCCATTCAGGCTGCGACCCGAGAAGCCACAGCAGCGGCCCTGGCCATCTCGAATGGGGAGCATCAGCCGGCTGGCGTTGAGGCCAAGCCGCCAGGTGATGGCGGTTTCCGGGGAGATGCCCCGCTGCTCCAAATAGCTGGCGGCGGTGCCAGCGGCCCCAAGGTCGCTGATCAGTGCCTGGTGGAACTCCTCCTCCTGCTGGCTGCGCCACTGCCGTAATCGCTGGCGCTCCTTGTGCTCAGCCTCGGCCCTGGCCGCGGCCTCCGGGTCCTGCTCAGGCAGGGGAATGGCGTAGCGCCGGGCCAGTTCCTCTACCGCCTCGCGGAAGCTGAGGCCCTGCCGGTCCTGCAGCCAGGCGATCGGATCGGCGCCCTTGTTGCAGACAAAGCAATGCACCCGGTTGGTGCGGGGGCTGACGGTGAGGCTGGCGTTGCTGTCCTGGTGCCAGGGGCAGAGGGTGAGGAACTCGGCGCCGCGGCGCTGCAGATCGGCGGGCGGGAAGAGATCGGTGATGCGGGCCCCGTTCGCGCACGGTCTCCAGCAGGGCATCAGGAATGCCTTGGTTTGATCTGGAGCTCCCTGCGGCGTGACGGGGGCGGGTGCGCACCGATGGGTGTTGCGGTGCCCGTGGCGTGACGGGGCTGGCAGCGCCTGGGCTGGGTGATCCTGCTGGGCTTTGGGTTGGGACGTGTGCTGATGCCATCGCTTGAGGGTCCATGGGGATCTGAAAGCGGTGGGGAATGGTCGATCTCCTGGGGGTTTCTGGCTTGCTCAGAGCGCCTCCACGCCGGGGTAGAGGTGATGGCCCACAAAGGCCCGCCGGGCTTCATCGGCCTCCAGAAAGCAGTGGGCGCGGTCCATGCGGATGAGGGTGCGCTCGATCGATTGCTCACCCAGCTGGCCGTGGCGGTTCTTGCCGTGGTGCACCTGCATCAGCCCCGGTGGCGGCGGCGGGCCATCACCGGCCTTGGGGCGATCGATCAGCCACACCGCTGACGCAAAGCGCTCCAGCTCCGAGGTGCCAGCCAGATGGGAGACATCAGGGCCAGAAGGCGATCCGTAGGCGCCGCGATTGAGCTGGGCGACGATGAAGATGTCTAGGTCGCAGCGGCCGGCCAAGGCCTTGAGCGCCATGGCGCGGGCTGCCAATTCCGCGGTGGTCTGATTGCCGTAGCCGGGGCTGGCGCCCATGGCATGGAAGTGATCGAGCACAACCACCGAGAGATCGGGATGGGCCGTCTTGCTGTCCTCCACCAGGGCGCAGACCTCCTCGACGGTGGCGGCAAAGCGGGACTGGTAAAGCAGGCCCCCCATGGGGCTGCCATCGGGGCATTGCTGCTCCGCCAGACGGGTCAGCCAGGGTTCGAGGCGGCGCAGGTCGTCACCGGCGATCACCCGGCCCCGGCCCTCCAGGTCGTTGCTGCCGTAGTGCGCGGTTGGCAGGCCATGGGCCCGGCGGCAGTAGTGGGCCACCAATCGGGCGGCGATGGCACGGCGCGAGAGTTCGCAGGAGAGAAAGAGCACCGAAGCGCCGTTAAAGGCCAGGCCCATGGCGGCGGCCACAGCGACGGTGGTCTTGCCGATGCCGGAGCGGGCGGCGAGCACCCAGGTGCTTTCGCCCTTGCCGGCGATCACGCCGCCGCGCATGTCCAGATCCAGCGACGACCACGCCTCCCGTGCTTCCATCCACTCCCACCAGCCCGGCCAATCCGGCCACCCCTGCAGCGTTCAGCGCTGCCCAGATCGCCGCCCTCTCGGCGCCCCTCGATCGCGCCCTGGTTTCCTCCCGCGAGCAGGGCCGCTCCAAGGTCAACTATCTCCAGAGCTGGGTGGTGATCAGCGAGGCCAACCGCATCTTTGGCTTTGACGGCTGGCAGCGTCAGACCCTCTTCTCCCGCTGCATCGCCCAGGCCGAACGGCTGATCGGTGCCAGGGGCACAGGCCGCGAGCAGAAAAACGGTTGGGGTGTCACCTACATCGCCCGGGTGCGCATCAGCGTCGGCGTAGGCGGCCACGGACTGCTGATCCGCGAGGGAACCGGCGCCGGCCATGGCATCGATACCGACTTGGGCCTGGCCCATGAATCGGCCATCAAGGAGGCCGAAACCGATGCGATGAAACGCGCCTTGATGACCTTTGGCAATCCGTTTGGACTGGCGCTCTACGACAAGAGCCAGCGGCAGGTGAGTGGGGGCAATCCAGCGGGCAGAGAAACCGTCAGTGGGAGCCACAACCCAGGCCAGGGCAATGGCCAGGAACCGATCAAGCGCAATGGGCAGAATCCTGGACGCTCCCAGGCCAGCCATCGGCCGGATAACTACACGGCGCCATCCAGGCGCACCCCTGCCCAGCCCAATTCGATCGCTGCCGCCTTCAACGGACCGCCCCGGAATCAGGGGCAGGGGACTAACGGCACCAGGCACTCCACGGCTCCTGCTGCCATCGCCAGGCCCCAACCGGCGGCGAACGGTGCCTCTATCGGGACCACCGGCCCTGCCAGCGAGGCCGCCCTCGATCCAGCCACCATCGCCGCCCTGCAGGAGCGCATCCGGGCCTTGCTGCCGCCTCAGTTGGCGGCCTTCTCCCGCGCCTTTCGCAGTGCCTTCCAGGTGCCCGACTCCACTCCCTCCATCGCCGGGTTGATCACCGAGCACCGCCATCGTCTTTGGATTGAGGACTTCCTGGCCAGGCTCCAGAGCCCACAGCTCCAGAGCCAGCACCAGCAGGGCCGCACCGCCTGATCGGATCAGACTCGCTCCACTGCGGCGGGGCCGGCTTGGTCACGCCTTTTCCCTTCATTCACCAGCGCCATGCTCCATAACCTCGGCCGAGTGGTGGCCACCGCCGCCGTGGCCGCCGACGTTCCCCACTCGCTGATCACCGCCCTGCTTGATCGCCATGCCGCTGGCGATTGGGGCGACCTCAGCGATGACGACAAGGCCGCCAACGAGGAAGCAGCCCGCACAGGCGATGGCCGCCTCTTCTCCAGCTACGCCACCAACGACCACGGCACGATCTGGGTGATCACCAACGACATCCGCGGCGAGGGTGAGGGGCCGATCACAACCGTGCTCTTTCCAGACGACTACTGAGCAGAGCTCTCAGCCTCCACCGCCTCACGGCGCCTGCGACCGCTATCGCATCACCCCCTACAGCAGACCCCGGGCGGAGCGGCGGGCCCATTCCAAGGCCGCCCCGCCCGGCAAGGGTCGGCCGGTAGGCCGACTCGCGCAGCCCTTGCAAAGGGGCGCAGCCTGGAGGGGACCGGCGCGCAGCAGTCAACGATGAGCATGCCCGCAAAAGTAGCCCTTCCATCCTCCAGTTATCTCACTGCCGGAAAGGCAACTTCTGGATCATCAACTACGCATCCTGGCGTCAAGGTATTGGGCTGCGGATCGCGTTGTTCTTCCGTGTCGACCATTCTCCCGCAGCCGCCGTGCAGGCTTCAAGAGCTGGGGAACCAGGGACATAATGGCCCTAGTGCCTTACCTCCATGACACGCCGATTCCCCAACGCCAGCACAGCCAGGCTCTTATCGGCGCCCTTGGCGCTATTGGTGGCCTTGCCAGCGGGGGCGCTAGAGCGGCTCCCCGCACCGGAAAACAGGCCTGATGCGGGCCTGCTGGCGCAGGTGAAAGCAGAGATTCCCACGGAGATCCTTGTGCTGGGGAAAAAAGCCCGTGAGCTCTACGGGCGCGGTGAACCACAGCAGGCCTTGGCATTGATCCAGCAGGTGATGGTCTGGGTGAACGCCAACCTGCCGAGGAATGCTCCCTACCGGGCGAGAAGCCAAACCTGGATGGGGATTCTTCTCGGTGCCGTGGGCCGCCGCCAGGAGGCGCTGGCCCCCACGGAAGAAGTGGCGAAGATCTATCGCGAGCTGGCGAGGACCAACCCGGCCTACCTGGGCGATCTGGCCAGTTCCTTGAACAACCTGGGCGTGAGCTATACCAACCTGGGCCGCCGCCAGGAGGCGCTGGCCCCCACGGAAGAAGCGGCGAAGATCTATCGCGAGCTGGCGAGGACCAACCAGGCCTACCTGGGCGATCTGGCCAGTTCCCTGAACAACCTGGGCATCCGCTACAGCGAACTGGGCCGCCGCCAGGAGGCGCTCGCCCCCACAGAAGAAGCGCTGAAGATCTACCGCGAGCTGGCGAATACCAACCCTGCCTTCCTGGGCGATCTGGCCCGTTCCCTGAACAACCTGGGCGTGAGCTACAGCGACCTGGGCCGCCGCCAGGAGGCGCTGGCCCCCACAGAAGAAGCGGTAAAGATCTACCGCGAGCTGGCGAAGACCAACCCGGCCTTCCTGGGCGATCTGGCCGCTTCCCTGAACAGCCTGGGCATCCGCTACAGCAACCTGGGCCGCCGCCAGGAGGCGCTGGTTCCCATGGAAGAAGCGGTAAAGATCTACCGCGAGCTAGCGAAAACCAACCCGGCCTTCCTTGGCGATCTGGCCATGGCCCTGGACAACCTGGGCGTATTTTACAGCGAACTGGGCCGCCGCCAGGAGGCGCTGGCCCCCACGGAAGCAGCCGTAAAAATCCGTCGCGAGCTGGCGAGGACCAACCCGGCGTACCTGGGCGATCTGGCCAGTTCCTTGAAC
>Ga0114980_10002355_pt1 | contig 13350 bp, 19 predicted proteins | sample S_140806_EF_Meta_FD_87018 | JGI IMG/M metagenome (GOLD analysis project Ga0114980, IMG submission 87018) | Freshwater microbial communities from Lake Simoncouche, Canada to study carbon cycling - S_140806_EF_MetaG | ecosystem: Environmental > Aquatic > Freshwater > Lake | place: Lake...
ATCTGTTGCGAGCTCTGGAAGAAGAAGTATATACTATAACAAATGAACAAAAAAATTGGCCCACAAAAACATGGTTAAAAAAAAGAATAAAAGAACTAAAAGAACGAGCAGGGGAGGACCCATCTTCGTAAGCCCGGACGGTGGCGAGACCGTGTACGAGCAGAAGCGAAGTGGTGGTTGGGGCAAGTGTGTTTATAAGAGCGAGCAATCCAAATTAATGGATCAAGCACAGGCTGAGATGGGCATGATGGGCACCGAAGCCATACGCATGAGACGTAAATATCCAGCACTGCAAAAAGCATGGGATCAGTATAAATTACTGTGGAATGTGATAGTGCATGAAGAATATGACTATTAAGAAAAAACAATCACAGGAAGAATTGATTGTGTTAGAACTAGAAGATGAAGATGATGCAGAAGATCTATCTTGGATGATTCAAGAAGATAAAGACACAGTGATAAAAACAGATAACAAGAAAAGAAAACGTCGAAAATGAGTGTAATAAAGTATTTTGTGCTACCGGACAATCCAGATGCACTGGGTGGTAATGTGGCAGAACCATGGGGATTTGCTGATGCACTGATCAATCCAGGCAAAGACGCAGAGTTAAAAGACTTCTGTGAAAACAATCAAGTGGACTATGGACATCAGTGTGTTAAATTAAACACCTTCGTTTGGAACGCACACACTTATTATTGTTCTGCTAAAACAGCACAAGCCGTGGAGAAGAAATTTAAAATTGGCAAGGTTATCACAGACAGAGAACAGCAGAAAGAAAATAAAGAGAAAGAAAAAGAAATCAAACAGGAAATGCGTTCTGATGAGTGGTTAGCTGACAAAATAACAATAGATTGTGCTGAGCTGTTGAGCAATGGATTAAAACGATACAAGTTTGTACAAGATATAAGAGATAAGAATACGGATATAGCACACACTCGAATGACTCGGCAGATACAAAAGATGTTTGAAGAAGAATGGTTAATGGCCAATGATAAGGGCATTATTGTGGCAGGTAAAAATTTCCCCAAAGATAAGTTAGTATCTTCTACTATAGTAGAACAAAAAGACCTTTACGGCAGAGTTAAAAAAATAAAAAATGACTAAATTTGTTTCCATTATCGGCAACGGCGAGAGTCGGTTTGGCTTTGATCTTGTGCCCTTGAAGAAGTTCAGCACAGTGGTTGGTTGCAATGCACAGTTTCGTGACTATAATTTTGATTATGTTGTTTGTGCTGATCGTCACATGTGTCAAGAAGCTGCCAACACAGCGGGTAAGCATACCACTATATACACTCGACAACGATGGCATGCAGAATTTGCCATGTGGCCAAATGTTAAACCACTGCCAGATCTACCCTACGAAGGAGACAAGAGACAGGATGAACCATTCCATTGGGGCACAGGACCATATGCTGGTGTGGTAGCTCTCACATTCAAACCCAAAGCCATATTCATGATAGGATTTGATCTACATCCTACGGAAAAAGATGTAGTGAATAATATCTACAAAGATACCAAAGGTTATGAGTATATCAAACGTCCTGTGGATCCTTCTTACTGGGTCTATCAGTTTGAAAAACTAATGGCACTGGATAACTGTCGTTGGATTGTGGTAAATCGAGAAGGATGGACACTGCCCACAGAATGGAGTCAACACAAGAATGTTTTCCAAGAAACCTATGAAGGTATGGCCAAGTACATCAACAAACAGTTGACAGAATCTAAATAACAGTTACAATTAGAACATGTTAAAAAAACATCAAGAAAGTATCAGTTGTTTAATGGATGCCACAGAAGCATTATTGAGTGCTATGGAAAAATATGGTATGGATCCAGAAGCTCTAAGTAAAACTCCAGAATTTGTGGTGTTGGTACATTTCTTAAAAGCCATAATTGATGGCAAAATGGAAATACCCAATCATCTCTCTGATAGAATATCCGAATTGGCTGACACTTTAGACATTGACAAAATCACCGGCAGTACGTTACACTAACAAGTAAACACAGTGGACTTCAAGACATTCATTCCCACTTTAAATATTCTGCATGTCATAACAGGAGAATAAGATGACATACTACTCGACAAAAACATACGATCACACAGAAGGGTTAAGTTGTGCATTTAGACAATGGAGAGCATCACACTCACATTGCCAATTAATACACGGTTACTCACTGGCATTTAAATTTGTATTCGGTGCTACCACACTGGATAATAAGAATTGGGTGCAGGACTTTGGTGGATTAAAAGATATCAAGTCTTGGTTAAAAGAAAACTTTGATCACACACTTTGTATTGCAGAAGATGATCCAGAATTACAAACACTCATGCTATTAGATGGTAAGATTGCAGATATTAGAGTGTTGCCGGCAGTGGGCTGTGAGAAATTTGCCGAGCATGTGTACAACCATGTAAGTAAGATCATAGAACAGAGCAGCGGTGGCCGAGTATGGTTAGATTCTGTTGAATGTCGTGAACATGGAGCAAATAGTGCAATCTATCAAAGAGATAAGTCCGAATAATAATTTAGGTGATTTAATAAATCTAGATAAAGACTTAAAGAAACTTGCAATAATAGACGAACATAATAAAGTTACCTATAGACAGTTGTATAATATGTCTAATTACGCAGCTACTATATTACAAAAAGAAAAGAATATAAGACCAGGTGATAGAGTAGGTGTAAAAAGTTTTAACACTATAGGATTTGCAGCAGTATATCTAGGCATATTAAAACTAGGTGCGGTTGCTGTATTAATCAATCCCAACATACCTCAATCACAAATTGACATTTTCATTAAAAATGATAATATAAAATTTTTATGGATTGATCCAATATTGCCAAAAGATGATGTAGTAAATTTTGATGTATATCCTGTAAAAAATACCGATCCGGCAGTTATTTTATATACTTCTGGATCTACTTCTAATTATAAAGGAGTTATTAGACCACATCAACACAAACTATATTTAAAATACAAATTTAATACAACGATAGATGATAAGTCTAAACTTCTAGTATCACAACCATTAACTTGGGCTGCTGGTATTATTCAATTAGAAATAGCACTAATAAAACATTCTACTTTAGTTTTCTTAGAAAAATTTGATAGTAAAAAATTTTTAAAAAAAATTAGTTTACATAAAATAACAGGAGCCAACGTAGTTCCTAGCATGTTAACTTTAATATTAAAAGAGAAAGAACTAATATCTACATTAGATCTTTCTAGTTTGAAACGTATCAGTACATCTTCTGCACCTATTAGTAAATCACTGTGGGTATCAATGAAAGAAAAATTTCCTAAAGTTCATTTAAAAAATGTATATGGATCAACCGAAGGTGGCCCTTCTATTTTCGGTTTTCATCCAACCTTACCTACACCAGATCTAAGTGTAGGATATCCCATCGATGGAATAGATTATAGAATTATAAATGGTATATTACAAATACGCACAGGATCAACTATGTTAGGATATACAAATATAGATGCTGAAAATTTAACCAATGATGGATATTTTATTACAAATGATTTATTTTTTGTAGATGAAAATGGATTTTACTTTTTTTTAGGTCGTGCAGATGATATGTTTACTAGCGGAGGTAACAACATTTATCCTAAGCAAATAGAAAATGTGTTGCGAGAACATCCTATGGTTAAAGATGCTGCAGTTATAGGATTAGATGACGATACCAAAGGTAATAAACCATATGCATTCGTAGTATCAGATACAACAGAAAAAGAATTAAAAGAACATGTGTTAAAATCTTTCCCCCCAAGTCATTGTCCAAGAAAAATTTGGAATATAGAAGAAATACCTTTAAATAATAATTACAAAGTAGATAAAAAAATACTTGTACAAAAAGCCAAAAGTTTAATTGAATATGAAGGAAATTAAAATAACATTACGAAATCCCAAAAATTTTGAGGATCAAATAAACTATTATATTGAATTAGAAGATTCTAATTTTCATCAACGTTGGTTAGAAGCTTTAAAAAAAAATTTACATAACAAATTACATTTTGAAAAAAACTACTGCTGGATGGGATTTGCAGACTCACCTCGAGATATAGATTATCTTTGTTGTGCAATAAACAATGCTATATTCCAAATTAATTGTTTCAATAGTCAAAATGAATGGGCAGTAGCAGGTTTAAAGCCTTATCTTATCGATGACTATTTTAGTAGAGATGTTGTGATTGGAAATAATTTAGAATTAAATCATGAACCTATGAATCGATTGCATAGATATTTTGAAGATTTACAAGGTGAAATTAAAAGTCTTAGTCCTTATTATCGTTTGGCTGATTATGAAACCAAATGGGCTATACGACAATTAAATGATCTATGTCATGAATTAGAAAGTTGGACGTTGTCAAATAGGAAGAAACATACTGCACCCGAGTGGCAAAGACCTAGTCAAATTACAACTTTTTTGAATGCTCCTAGATATAACTTACAAGACAGTGATTATGAGTTGTTTTTAAAAAATCGCTATGATCGAGAATTAGGAGGAGTGTATCTACATTGGGCACAGATTGGTAAGACACACCTAGAAGTGTTTAGAGATGAGCAAGGCAAAGACATTGATGCTGTAGTATGCTCCTCAATCACGTGTCTACAGTATTATTCTGGAGAGTTTGATATTGAATGGGGCAGAGACGTTGTAGATAATGGCACACATCCATGGCATAGTAAGGAACAATCAGCATTTAGAGAATGGCTAAAAAGAAACAACATTGATTATGATGATTCCAAACTGAGTTTTGGTTTTATAAAATTAGGACAAGTAAATTTAGAAAAAAGTTTTGGCACAGTGGATTTTGCAGAAATATTAAAAAAATTATCCTCACATCTAGATATCTATCAAATACATGCAGATGGTGTGACGGGCACGTTTGATTATGTGTGGAGTGATGATAACTATAAACAGATGCAAATAGATTTCCTTCGACCCGGGTATGATTGGAGTAAGAACAATGCCTAATCATGTGATCTGTGTCAAATGGGGCAGCAAATATACCAGTCAGTATGTTAATATTTTAAAGAATATGTGTCAACGACATACTAAAGTACCATTTGAATTCCATTGTCTCACAGAAGATGCCCAAGGATTAGATGCTGATATCAATGTTATAAAATTACCTGCATTGCCTGGTATTAAAACTTGGTGGAGTAAACTGTATATGTTTAGTCCAGCACTGCCTATCAAAGGTACTATATTATATTTTGATTTGGATGTGATTATTTTTAAAAACATTGATTGTTTATTTTCACACAAACCCAATGAATTTATGATCATAAGAGATTTTAATAGATGTCGAGTATCAGACTGGAAACTCAGCAACTCTTCTGTGATGCGTTGGGAAACTGGACGATTGGATTATCTTTGGAATGATTTTGCTGTTGATCCAACTAAAATAATAAGCAGCAACCATGGAGATCAAGATTGGATCACTAAAAGAGCAAATGCAGATATAAGACACTGGCCCGATGAATGGATTCGCAGTTACAAATGGGAGATGATGGGTCGCAAAGATACCAAGATCATAAAAGGAAATAAAAAAGTTTTCGAACATCCGCCCACAATTGCTGAAGAAAACCGAGTTGCCGTCTTTCATGGTGAGCCTAAACCATCCAATTGTGGAGATCCTTTCGTTGTTGACAATTGGCGATAATGTGTTACAATTAACACATGGTAAAACGCATAGGTTTCTGTTGTCAATGGTATCATCATGATCGTACTCTCAGCAAGAAACAACTGGAAGAAATTCAAAGACCGTTCAACACTCGAGCTACCACTGTGCGTTGGCTAAACGAACATCGTGATCAAGCAGAAGATAAACTCCTTTTTGTAATACAACACAATATAGAATCATTAAAAAAACTTGTGGCACAAGTAGGATTACTACCTCTAGAAAGGAGAATGGTACGACTGGGATCTCCAGTACTGCCTATGGCCACTGAGGATACTTGGCGATACTATATAGATTCATCTGATATTGTACGGTATTGTGAACAACATTTTGCAGAAGTGGGTGAGTTGGCTCGTAGACTGGATGTTAAAGTATCTTTCCACCCAGGACAATTTACAGTGCTGGCTTCTGAGTCTGAAGATATTGTACGCAGAAGCATAGATGAATTTGAATATCATGTTAATATGGCACGTTGGATGGGATTTGGTAAGAAATGGCAGGATGGTTGTAAAATTAATGTACATATATCAGGTCGTCAAGGACCAGAGGGTATTGTTAAAGCGTTACCTAGACTATCGCCCGAAGCACGCAATCTTATCACTATAGAGAACGATGAGTATGGATGGGGATTGGATGCCACACTGCAATTAGAAAAACATGTGGCACTGGTATTGGACATACACCATCACCTTATACGAGATGAAGAATACATACAAGCCAATGATGACAGAGTTAAAAGAGTGATTGATTCATGGAGAGGTGTTAGACCCACTATTCATTACTCTTATTTCCGTGATGAAGAATTGTTGCCTGCTTACCGAGATCATCCTGAAAAGATGCACAGTGATTTGCATAATATCAAAGACTTATTATTGTTAGGTTGTAAGAAACAAAAATTAAGAGCTCATTCAGATCTATTACCTAATAGAACTGCCAATGCTTGGGCATTGACATTTTTGGATAGTTTTGATATTCAAGTTGAAGCTAAATGGAAAAATTTAGCCGCTCAACAGCTCTACGAGCAATCACTGGGTTAACAATAGGTTGAATACCAACCTTTAATCCTTTATAATTAAGGAATGTTTATAAATTCCAATAATTGGCCATTGGAACATTGGCATATAGAAATATCTTCGAAATGCTCTCTACGATGTCCTCGATGCACCAGACAAGAAGTGCCTAATGGTTTAATCAACACAGATCTCAGTCTAGATTGGTTTGAAAAGAACTTTTTTGAATTATTACCTCACGTAAAGAAAATAACATTCTGTGGAGATGATGGCGATCCTATATATGCAAGGAATTTCCTAGAGATTATAAGACGTATAAAAAGTATTAATCCTTTTATACAAATAGTAATAGTGACCAATGGTTCATATAAAACATCAGATTGGTGGACGGAATTATCCTCGTTGCTCAGCAGTGCTGATCACATACATTTTTCATTGGATGGGTGGGATCAAAACAGCAATGAAATTTACAGAGTCAACAGTGATTGGCTCAGCATAATTGCAGGCGTACAAGCATTAGAAAAAAATCCCGTTAGAGTTTTTACCACTTGGGCTGCTATTGCTTTTCGATTCAATCAAGATCATATGGATCATATGCAACAAATGGCTCGAGACTTAAAGTTTGATTATTTTCAAATCACGCACAGCACCAAATTTGGCAGTAATTATTCTGCTTATCCTCAAGATGATGCATTAGAACCCAGAGCAGAATTAGTAGCACAAGGCAGATTCACTAGAAAGATAGAAAATTTATCCAATAGACACTGGCAAGATTTATGTGTGAGTGAGTTCGTTAAAAAATACAGAGAACCCGTAACCAAAGGATTAATTAATCCTTTATGTTCTGTGGGCAACAAAGGTTTATATATTAACTCTCAAGGACAATTTTATCCCTGTTGTTGGACTGGATTAAGATATCCTCATAATAATAATATTTTTGATTATGTGGATCAAACAAACAAGACCATAGCTCAGGTATTGGATGACACAAATTGGTCAAAACTGTTCGATTGTATGAAAGACAACAGTTGCCCCAATGAGTGTCGAGAAAAATGCAGCAAGAATTTATGGTCTTTGGAGCATGCAACATCATGGTGAAACAAAAAAGACGTAAAAAATCTGGATATCTACAACAGTTCCGCCACAACATAGATCTTAATTCTTTTGGTGTAGACGGAGATCTCATAGCATGGTGCAAAAGACACAGTGTGGGATCATGGGGTTGGTGGTTTTGGACACACCCAGACTGGCACAATCATGATTATGATACCTATGATGAGCGAGCATATGGACGTAATAGAGCTTATATGAGTTTTCAATACAAAAAGGATGCTCTGCGTTTTTGGTTCTGGTGGCAGAGGATGGGAGATCATGAGAATAAAAGATAAAATTCAGCAATGGTCAGACAACCTCAAGCCATTGTCCGGAACGGACAGATTGGAATACATCATAGAACTGGGCAGGAAATTGCTGCCACTGGATGACAAATTGAAAATAGACAGTTTTAAAATACACGGCTGCGCCAGCAACCTTTGGTTGGTGCCTCGATTCGAAAAAGACACACTGGTGATTTCAGCTGATGCAGATGCTTTCATAACCAAGGGCACTGCCTACATGGTGTTGGACATATTGAACGGTCAGCGCTACGGCAGTATAAAAAAAATAAAACGTGAGGATTTTGCACCCTTGGGCATGGCGGAACTGCTCAGTGTGCAGAGGCAGAATGGGTTGGGCTTACTGATTACTACCATAAAGAAATACGCAGACAGCCGATGAAAACTTTATACGAATCACATTCTCTGTGTCATATCTGTTATAAACACATACCTTCTCAAATCACAGTGGAAGATGGTGTGAGATATATTAATAAGGAGTGTGCAGAACACGGACTGTTTAAAATAGTGCAAGATCCAGATGCTGAGTTCTGTGAGAGATTGGAACAACGAACTAATAAGCTCTACAATCAAATACTGATGATAGAGACCACTAATAGATGTCAGTTGGACTGTCCTCACTGCTATCATATACCCAACAACAGAGATAAAGATATTGATCTTACTTACATTTATAATGACATACGCACAGCTCCTGCTCAATTAAAAAATATTATTCTTGCTGGAGCGGAACCCACTGTGAGAAAAGATCTATTTGATATCATAGATTGTGTACATCAAGATAATAGAGTACCATCCGTACTAACCAATGGTGTAAGACTCAGTGAGGGTAAGTTTGTAGAAAATTTATTATTATACAAAGTAAAAAATGTATTAATAGGATTGAATCATTGGAGTTATCAAGGCAAAGATACCCATGAGCGACAGTTGGCAGGCATAAAAAACTGTATTGATATGGGCCTGCATTTCCATTATATAGGATACACTGTGGAGAGCTACGAACATTTACGAGATGTACTGGAAGAGATCAATAGTTTTCCTGCTTATAATGAAAAGAAAAAATATCAATTCCGTATACGATTGGGCAGTAACATAGGTAGAGTACCCAATGAACCCACAGCATATATCAGCAAAAATTACAAAGAGGTAGAGAAGATAGCAAAATCATTGGGACATGAATTGATCAGCGCTCACAATGAGGGCGATGACAACATGTATCACATGATGGCCTATATGAATGGACACAAAATAAGAATCATACAGTGGCCCGATGCTGCCAATATAGACATGCATCAACTGAAACATTCTCCATGGGCCAAGTTTAATCGACAAGGCTATCTCACAAACTTTGTGCATCAAGTGATCACTCGTGACGCTTATGTGAACAAAGCATTACCTGTGCTGGATCGAGTACCAGAAACATATACCTATAATGAAAAGAATGATGGAGATATTGTATGACATTAAAAGGATTGATCCCAGGCACGCAAAAAAACATAAATGTTTCTCCAGAAAAATGGGAATACGGCAATGTTATAAACAATAATAAAAAGATAGATACTTTTTTAGGATTAGGTTGTTTTACATTGGGATTCAAAAGACATGATATTATAGATCATGTGTGTGAGCAATTAAAACATCATGTGTATGACAACGCAGAAGCACTGTTTGTGGAAGAAAACATATACCTACATAATATAGCATTTCAACTGTCGAAAAAATTGTATCAAATAACCGACGGATACAAGAGTTTCTTTGCTCTGTCAGGCAGTGACGCTAACGAAGGTGCTGTAAAACTGGCAGCAGCCTACCATAAATTAAAAGGTAATAATAAAGATAAAGTGATAGCATTCCACAACAGCTATCATGGCAGCACTTTTTTAAATCATAACATGGGTAATGCACTGTCAGAAGATCCTTTCTATAACTTAAAAAAATACGATGGTGTACAATTGATTAAAAAAGATTTTGAAAAAGATTCTGTAGATTGGAGCTCAGTTATGTGTGTTATTGTGGAAACACGATCATGGAGCAGCCTACTAAATCCTGAGCCTGAAGGTTTTTGGCAAAAATTAAAAGATATACAAAGTGAACACGATGTACTGATCATTATTGATGATATATTCATAGGTGGAGGTAAAACTGGACAGTTTGTGGGGTGGCAACATCTAGATATAAAACCTGATATTTTCACCATGGGCAAATCCATAACAGGTGGATATTTTCCTCTGTCAGTGACTCTGTACAATGAAAAAGTGGACAGTGTGTTGCCAAAAAACTTTGTTTGGGATCACGGTTTCACCTACAGTTTCTCCAGTGCAGGCATATTGAGCACTCTAAAATATATGGATATACTGGAAAAAGAAAAAATATTTGAAAATGTTGAAGCTGTGAGAACTCGAGCAGAACACGTATTCCACAGATGCAATTATAAGGTTATTAATAATTTAGGAGTTATGTATTTTATACAGAGACAAGACAGTTCTCTGTTCTATATAATTCCTCTAAATGCCACAGATGAATATTTTCAATTGCTGGAACAATCATTGATATAATTAATAGTATGGAATTGTTTGAATTAACAGAATCGGCTAGAAAACAGATGAGTAATCTATTGACTCGCAATCCTGGAAAATATGCAGTGAGTCTATCAGTATTGGGCGGAGGCTGTGCAGGCTTCAAATACGATTGGGGATTTGCAGATTCTGCAGAACAGATACAAAAAGATGATGTGGTAGTGGAATGGGAAGGCGGCAGATTTGTTGTGGACGCCATGAGTGTGATGTATGTGGCAGGCACTCGAGTAGATTGGAAAGAAGAAGTATTTGGAGCACAGTTTGAGATCACCAACCCTAATGCCACAGGCGGTTGCGGTTGTGGCGAAAGTTTTGCTGTTTAATGAATGGATACAGCATTTGTAATAGGCAATGGTGAAAGTCGTTTAATATTTCCTCTAAAAAAATTACAACAACAAGGACATATATATGGTTGCAATGCTATATATAGAGACCATCCAACTCTCTGTGATACTATTGTAGCAGCCAGTCCAGAAATGGCTCAGGAACTATACGAAGCCAAACAACAAAAATTAATACCACAAAAAACTGAAATAATAGATTATAAAAAAATTAGTGAGTGGGATTATGTATTACCTAAAGATAATGAAACCACGAGACCTCGAGGAGCAGACACTTATAGATATTGGACTGGTTCAAAAGAGAAGAAACACGATTATAAAAAATTAAAACGCAAAGATTTTAGTAAAACCAAAGGCAGCGGCTGTTCTGCTGTTTTACATGCAGCCGAAGCAGGATATAAAAATATTCTTATTATTGGATTCGATATATTAGGTGCTCGGCAATGGGAATTAGAGAACAAAGACCTAAGCAGATTACAAAATAATGTGTATAAAAATACACACAATTATCCAGATAGAGACAGTATAAAAGCCTATTTAAAATATGAATGGCTCTATCAGCTGACTCAAATTTTTAGAAAATTCCCCCAAACTAATTTTTATTTTATTAATAGAATAGAATATATTCTCTATAATCCCATGCTGATAAAATATTTTTGTTTTGCTCCTAATAATATTAGAGCTGGTAACTATGCAGATTTAAAGAAATATATAGAAAAAATAGATCCTATACGTTGGATGATATTTAGAAGAAATAATATCGTAAGAACTTAACTACTGCCTATAGGTTTGTCACTGCTGGCATCGGTCTTGTAGATCTTACGCATTTTAACACCCACTTTTTGAGCGTATCTTTTAGAGTCACAGAAGCTGCATACATGCTTATAATCATTGGTAGCTCGATCCTGTTCTACTCGGCTCTTGGGACGTAAGAATGTAATACCGCAGCAATCACAGCGAAATACGTATAGAGTGTTTTTGCGTTTGAATGTATGATACACCCCCAGTTTACTCTGGCGTTCATACAATCGGAGAGTTTTCAGTGTTTCTATAAACATGATATTCCGTAAAAATATTTAATAAATACATGTGGATTATTATATGAGCAGACTTACAATCGACACAGGAACATCAGGAAACTCAGCCACAGGCGACAGTCTGAGAGCAGCGTTTACCAAAGTCAACACCAATTTTGAAGAATTATTTGCAAGAAGCACTGCAAAAACCCCTACGGCTGTGGGCATATCTGGAGATGTTGCAGGACAAATAGCCTATGATGGAACTAACTTATATGTGTGTGTGACCAATTATGATGGTTCAACAATTATATGGAAAAAATTAATATTACAGGCGATATAAAATGGTAAAACAAGTAATCAATGTAGGAGCAAATGCAAACGACGGTACAGGTGATGATCTTCGCGCAGCGATGCAGAAGATTAATACTAACTTCACAGAGTTATACGGTACCACTGCTGAAGCCAATGATCTTGTGGAAGATGGTACTCCACAATTGGGTGGCAATCTAGACATACAGAATTATATTATAACCACCAACACAACCAATGGCACTATCAGTATCCAACCCAATGGATCAGGTGCAGTACTATTAAAAAATATTCGAATCACTGACAACGTAATCAGTTCAGACGATAGTACTAATATAAACATTAATGAATCATTAGTAGTGACAGGATCAGTTTCTACACCTACATTATACACCAACGTGATACAGAGTGACGATTCATCTGTTGTACAGATCAATGATGGAGTAACCGTATCAGGTACACTAAAATCAAACAGTGTAATAACCAACAGTTTAAGTTCCGATGACTCTTCAGCTATAGAAGTTACTGATGATTTATTGATATCTGGCACAGTATCCGCAGAGTCAGTAAGAACCAATTCATTATATTCAGAAGCAATACAGATAGTAGACAATAATATTTCCACTAGAAGAAGCAATGATGATCTAGTATTGTCCCCTTCAGGCACAGGATCAGTTAATTTAAGAGGAGCTAAAATAACCAATCTAGGCACACCCACTGCCAACGGTGATGCAGCTACCAAACAGTATGTGGATGGTGTGGCATTTGGAGGTGTTGGATCTACATCAATCACTCTAGTGGGAGATGACAGCACAGGCACATCAATCAGTCTAGGAGAATCATTTAAAATTGCAGGAACATCCAACATCACCACAGCAGTGTCAGGCGATACTTTAACTATCACTGGACCAAATTTAAGTTCATATGCCACTACTTCATATGTAACATCACAGGGATATATAACCAATTCACCTATCACTATAGTAGGGGATGATTCTACTGG
>Ga0114980_10002357_pt1 | contig 13345 bp, 9 predicted proteins | sample S_140806_EF_Meta_FD_87018 | JGI IMG/M metagenome (GOLD analysis project Ga0114980, IMG submission 87018) | Freshwater microbial communities from Lake Simoncouche, Canada to study carbon cycling - S_140806_EF_MetaG | ecosystem: Environmental > Aquatic > Freshwater > Lake | place: Lake...
AGTAAGGAAAGTGCTTGACGAATAATTGCAGCATCCTCCGCTGCAGATATTGCTAGTGAGTGATCACCAGATACCTGCCAAGCTGATTCAACCTCAGCTGAGGCATCATCTAGGGCAACAAGATTCGGCCGGCGGTTTTCAGCACGGAATAGATCAATACATAGGTTTTCAATTGTGCGGTGTAGATAGGAAAGTGCGTGATCATTACTTGATAGTTCAGGAGCCGCAAGCATGAACTTAACTAGCGCCTCTTGAGTGATCTCTTCAGCTTTTGCCTTATCTTTAACAATCCGATTGGCATGGGCAATAAGCTCAGATCGGTTTTGGGTGTAGAAGGATGAAAATTGGGCAACGCTCCAGGAAGCAGGAGTTGAAGACTCAACTGCCTTGGATTTCTTGGCCTTAAATGCCATTTTGTTTTGCCCCTTGTTAACCGGTTTTGTATTACAGAGTCAGCCGTCGCTGCCTCTATTCACCTCTACGCATTAGGTGGGTGTTTGTAGTGAAGATAGGACAAGTCGGACACTGTCCTTAATTAGTACCTTAACTATACCAAAGTGGGCCCTGTCGGGATCGAACCGACGACCCACAGATTAAAAGTCTGTTGCTCTACCGACTGAGCTAAAGGCCCCAAGGAAAACTAGCAAGTGCTTATCCAGATTTAAACCTTTTTGGCCTTAAACCTAGCCTCTAATCATATGGCATAGATCAGGGGCTTAGATGACACTGTAAAAGTAGAGGCTGTCGACATGGTGGGGGCAAAGTAAATCCCAGCTAGCTTGCCTTAACTTACCGTTTCACCTTAAATCCTTTTGGACACTTAGCAGTTGAAGATACCTTCTTAACACTTTTACCCTTCACACACTTCTTAGGTTTTAAAATTGAATCACCTAACCCAGCAAGCTCTTGGGCAAGGCCGGCAATAACTGGCACTAAAGCCAGGGTTTCAGTTAACTCTTTATCCTTCCTTTGCTTTTCAGCCGCAGCAGCATCTTGTTGGCGCCTAAGTTCATCGGCTGCGGCAGTGCTGACTGGGCCAGGACCGCCTGATTCAGGAGCAATTGCAGATGTTGTAATGGAGTTTGATGCTGATGAGGCAGTTGATGTGCCCTCTGAGTTAGTTGCAGTAACGGTAAAGGTGTATGCAGTTGAAGCGGTTAGCCCTGTAACAGTAATAGTGCCAGCGGTTGCTCCCGCTAAAGTTCCAGTTAAGCCACCAGGGGATGAGGTTGCGGTGTAACTAGTAATCACTGCGCCACCATTTGATGCTGGTGCAGTAAAACTTACTGTGGCAGATGTAGCACCAGTTGTTGTTGCAGTGCCAATGGTAGGAGCACTCGGTGAGGTCGCAGTTCGATGTCTACTGACAAAATATCCATTAATGGGGGAAATTGATGGATCTGGATGAGCGGGATCTCCATAACCTCCGGCTATGAGAAGTTTTTGATCATCTTGGATTAACAATCGCTTTAAATTCTGCAAGGGCGGAAGCTCATACAAATAATATAGTCCATCCCCGTCAAAGGAGTTATCTAAGGTCAAATCTGAGTTGTAACGAAGTAGAAAAGAAGTTGGCTGCCAGTAAAGCGGATAAGCGGGATCGGTATTTTCAAGCAATTGGGTAAGCACAATATACTTACCATCACTTTGTTTGACTAAATCGGGATAATTATTAAACGAAAAATAGCTATTTGAAATACGGAGATTTGCTTCATTTTTTAGCACACCAAAAATATCAGTCTTATAAACAAAGGTTTCCGCACGGTTAGAATCACCAGTTGGTTGAGTGGTATCCCAAATATAACCGGTTGTGATTATGTCAGCAGAGGCGCCATTTTGTTCCACTACAACATCGGTTGCAGCAACATCCCAATTTACTGAATTATTTGTTTTTGCTGATGTTGGAGAGAAATCTACGGTGCCATCCTCATCACCGTCAATACTAGGATTCGGATCCCCAAAATCAGTAAAACTTCCTCCTGATGCCGTGATATTCACAATTCGTCCTGTTTGAGAGGGAAATTGAGCACCTGAATTGCCTACAAGAAAAATAGATTCTTCAAAAGTTACCGAGCTGTGTAAAGTTCCAATTATGTTATTTTGGATCATTTGATTCTGAAAAGTTACATCTAAAACTCCAGTAGATCCAATTTTGGTTGAAAAATATCGAAACGGATTAAGTGGGATACTGCCGTTGCCTGGAGTATTATCGTAGTCATCCTCTATCCATCTAGTCCCAGAGACATAAATATGATTTCTATCAGTAGAGAGCATTATTTTTGCTGCAAATAAATATCTGGTTGAAGTAAAGTCACTCGCAAGTATTGGATAAACACCATCACCACTAAATGTCGTATCCAAAGCACCATTAGTTGTTAATTTAATAATAACTAAGTCGCCCACATCCCTTTCCGCCAAGACATAAATAGAACCAGTGACGGAATCCACCGCCACGCTCTTGGCACTATATGTTGTAGTGGAAGCGGGGTTAGTGTCATATAAAAAAACTCCACCGCTACCAAAAGTACTATCCAAAAGGCCAATAGAATCAATTCTTGCAACGATTAAGTCAGAGGCTTTAGTTCCAACAAGGATCGTTTTATTGCCTTGCGCTGCTAAATCATTAAAGATCGCAGCATCATTAACACTGCCAGCAAGGGTATAAATTCCATTTTTTGGATTATTATTTCCGAAAGTGTTATCTAATGCTCCATTTGCATGGGCCCCAGTCATTGGTGTCAGAATGGTTATAAACAGAGCGGCAATAACAATGTATCGAGCGGTGAACCGATTTTCCATGCCAGTAGTTTAAATTATTTTTACACAATTATGACAATAATCAACATTATCTTTTGGGGAGGCCAATCTGCTCACACTGCTGAGGTTGAAACACTTGCAATTGCTAATAGCCGTCATTAGGTGAAGGGTATGAAAAACCTATTTCTAGGCCTAAGTCATAGGCTGCACTGAGTGCGCATCATCTTGGAGTTTAGATGTGGGTGATAAGAAAAATGATTGGATCGTATCCGAGCAGATTAAGCACGATAAATAATTTTAGACAAAGCGAAACTTTTAACACAGTAATAATAGAACTGAATTTTAGCTGCCTAAATCTTGTTCTGTTAATTTCTTAAAGCCAAACCGTGTTGCAATCAGAATTTTGGATGGAGTTTTAGATGAAACAGGAAATTTTGAACCTGAAGTCACCATACGTAGACGTGTGATCAGATAGTTAAGCTCTCCAGCCATTTCGGCTGCGCTTCTCTTGCGTAGTTGGCAAGAATCTCTTTTTCACGGAGCGTATCCATCGGTTGCCAAAAACCTTCATGACTGTAAGCAGCAAGCTGGTTCATCTCTGTAAGAGCAGGCAAAATATTTATTTCGAAGATTTCTAAATCAGAATTAATCATACTTGCAACATCCGACTCCAAAACAAAGAATCCACCATTTATCCAACCAGCATCTGCTTGATTCTTTTCACCGAAATGTTTAACCAAACCATTCTCTGTATCCAAAACGCCAAAACGAGCGGGAGGACGAACTGCCGTAACGGTGGCTAATTTTCTCTTCTGTTCATGACACTCGATTAACTTCTTAATGTTTATATTGCCGAGTCCGTCGCCATAGGTAACCATCACTCTTTCACCAGGGACCAATTCCATACATTTCTTTATTCGTCCAGCTGTCATGGTATCTGGGCCAGTATCGAATACCTTTACTGTCCATTTTTCATTCAACGTCGAACTCACCCAGTTGCTAATCACTTCACCTTTGTAGCCGGTCGCAATAATAAAGTCGTCATAACCTTGAGATGCATAAATATTCATTAGGTGCCAGATAATTGGCCTATCATCGAGAAGAACCATAGGTTTTGGCTTCGTCTCAGTCTCTTCAGAAATCCTTGTACCAAGGCCGCCGGCTAAAATTATAACTTTCATGAGGAAAGAATTTCCTTTAGATTTTTAACAACGTATTCCAACATTTCTATTGAGAGTCCCGGCCAAACGCCGATCCAAAAAGTATCATTCATCACAATATCTGTATTTGTTAGTTCGCCAACGACTCTTCGTGGAGTGTTTGAAAAAGCCGGCTGCCTGAGCAAATTCCCACCAAAAAGCAATCTGGTAGCAATTTTTCTTTCATTTAATTCCTTAACAATGTCATTACGGGATTTACCTGCATTCTTGCGCACCGTAATTGCAAATCCGAACCAAGAAGGGTCACTTTCCTCAAGAGCTCGCGGAAGGATGATTTGATTTTCGAGTTCCGCTAAATTGTCATTTAGGTATTTCCAATTTCTCCGACGAATTTCGACAAAACTTTCTAATCTATCTAGCTGTGCAAGACCTATTGCAGCTTGGATATCACCAGATTTTAAGTTATAGCCCAAATGTGAATATGTGTACTTGTGATCGTAACCTTCAGGAAGTTCACCGAGTTGCCATTCGTATCTTTTAAGACAAGTGTTATCGCAACCTGGGGCGCACCAACAATCTCGTCCCCAGTCTCTGAAAGATTCAACAATTGTTTTGTGAGCCACTTTTTTAACTAGGACTGCTCCGCCCTCACCAGTTGTGATGTGATGCGCGGGATAGAAACTAAATGTCGAAAAATCTCCGAATGTGCCGAGATTTTGACCTTTATATGTCCCACCCAATGCGTCGCAGCTATCCTCAATCAACCAAAGGTTATGTTTCGTAGCTAATTTTTGAACTAGATCTAAATTAAATGGATTTCCTAGTGTATGGGCCATCATGATTGCTTTAGTTTTTTGCCCGATAGCGCTTTCTAGCGCATCATCGTTTGCCACATAAGTTTCAAGGTCTACATCGACGTAGACCGGCACCAAGTTATTCTGAAGAATTGGCGTTACTGTTGTTGGGAATCCAGCTGCAACAGTTAAAACTTCGTCGCCAGGGCGAAGGGTGCGATCACCATGTTTGCTACTGGTTAATGATGTAAGGGCCAGTAAGTTTGCGGATGACCCAGAATTAACCATAAAGGCATGGCGCATTCCAACAGTTTTTGCGAAGCGGCTTTCAAACTTTTCAGTGTAAGGACCAGAGGTTAGCCAAAAATCAAGACTTGCTTCGACTGCAGCAGAAAGTTCTTCTTTTCCAAAAACCTTGCCAGTAACTGGTATTGGAGTAATGCCTGGGCGAAAGGGGCGTGCTGGGTGTAGCTCAGCCATAGCCAGTGATACTGCCTCCTCGGTGATTTTACTTAAGTTTGACACCTTAATTCCCTACCCCTAGCTCTAGGTATAAATCGTTGGCTAAAGAATAGAGCATCGCTACTGTTAGCAGGTGGCACATATCCTCGGTAAATCTATACGAAATCTCCCCGGCCCAGTGTTAATCACTGGCCACACAGGGTTTAAAGGAACATGGATGACGCTGTTGCTCCAAGAGCTTGGCGTTTCGGTTATTGGATATTCGCTTCGACCTGAAGAAGGCTCACTTTATGAAAGGGCTAATCTGAAGGGAAATGTCAAAGAAAAAATAGCGGACATCCGTGACTCAAAAAAACTGAAAAAATTCATCAAGAATCATCAACCTTCAGTAGTTATTCACATGGCTGCGCAACCGCTCGTGCTTGAATCATATAAAATACCGTACGAAACATTTGATATCAACGTTATGGGCACAGCCAATCTGCTTGATGTGGCTTCCAGATTTCCTTTCATAAAGGCAATACTTGTTGTTACAACAGATAAAGTTTACAAAAACGAAGAAATAAAACGCGCATTTGTAGAAACAGATTCACTTGAAGGAAAAGATCCATATAGTGCCAGTAAAGTTGCAACAGAAGCAGTTGTCAAGGCATGGCAGCAAATTACCAAAGTATCGGGCGGACCTAAGGTTGCATCAGTAAGAGCAGGTAATGTAATTGGCGGCGGCGATTGGGCGCAAAACCGATTAATGCCAGACATCGTTAGATCACTAAATATGAATCAAGCACCAAACATAAGAAATCCCAAGAGCACGCGGCCATGGCAACACGCGCTAGATCCACTTCGTGGTTACATTTTAATGATTGAAGAAATTCTTAAAGGGCGAACCATTGAATCAATCAACTTTGGACCAGTTGAAGAAAGTCTTAGCGTCAAGGAAGTGACACAAATAGCATTCAAGGCTTGGACAAATAAATCATACAAATCAAAAAATACAACTTTCAAAACAAATGAGCATGAAGCTGTTACGCTCAACTTGAATACAGAAAAAGCACAAAAACTTCTTAACTGGGCACCAGCATGGACCCAAAAAGAATCCATTGAAAAAACAATCAATTGGTGGCGAAATGTATTAAAAGGCGAACAGACCTGTCGCGAAGCCATGTCCGCAGATATTCTCGAAATGCTGGACTCAGGAAAAAAATAATGTTAATGATTGTTGGAAATTCGGGTAATTTATCGCAAACACTTCAGAGAATCCTTCCTGCTCAAGAATTGCAAATCATTGGGAGAGATATTTATGATAATTGGATTCATTCAGGTGACGCAGCGCTAAACTATATAAATGAATTACAAATTAAACCTACATACATCATCAATACGGTTGGATTAATAAACAAAAATCTGCCAATTAAAGATCTAATAGAAATAAACACCACTTTGCCGCTCAATCTTCTAAAAATAAATGAAGAGTTTGCCTCTAAAATTATTACATTTGGAACAGTGCATGAACGAGATGCGAAATTTCGATTAGGAAGTAAGTACATCGAGAGTAAAGGGCAACTTTTTGATTTTTACCAAACAAATGCAAACTTATTAAAAGAAAATCTACATTTTCAAATTCATACTTGGTATGGAGGGCCAAAACTTCACAAAGAGATGCTTCTTGGCCAGATAGTCGAGGCAATAAATCAAAAATCAGAATTTAAACTGTTAGATGGCAACCAGATACGCGAATACCACCACATAGAAGATGATTGTTCTGTCATAAAAACAGCGATTTATCAAAATACTACTGGAATTGTGGAGATTTCTCACAATGAAGTGCTTACAATTAAAAGAATTACCGAATCAATAATTAATTACTTTGCGAGATACGGCAAAATCGATAATGAGTATGATTCTGAAATGTCGCCAGTAATCAACAAAAATTTCATTATTAATACTGAATTTACTTTTAGAAGAACTATTCCAGGGATTATTGATTATCTAGAAAGAGTGGTAGATCTTGAATGAGAATACTGTGAAAAAAAATACATCAAAAAGAACACTTCTTAGAATCTCAAGAAATCGAACTTTAATAAAAACAATGAAGTCTATGATTTCTCCGGTAATTGTCTCCTTTGGTTTTATTGGCGCAGTAGGAAACTACGGTTTCACAGATGATTACGCGGGTATATGGGCGAATATTGAAGGAAAAATTAACTGGGACTTATCGTTGAGCCAAGGCAGACCCATTTTGGTTTTATTCGGAATGGTTCGAGCTCTAACAATGGATTCAATACATTCACTTTTTTTACTACATATAATTGATATAAGCGCGCTTGCCTTGTTTTCATACTTCCTAACTCGCTATTTTAAAAATAACGGTATCAAATCTTTTGAATCCAGCATATTAAGTGCTGTCCCAATAGTTTTGGCGCCAGGCATAATGTTATTTGCTGCTTGGCCATCTTTAGGCGCGGGAATTCCAGCATTCCTTTTTTCTATATTTAGTATTACCAGTATTGATAAACGATACTGGTGGATAACTTCAACCATTTTCTTAGTTCTTGCGTATTTGACATATCCACCAGCAGCCAACATATTTGTATTATTCTCAATAATACTATTGCTCACAAAAAATACGGCAGGGAAGGAAAAGTTTAGGCAAAGCATAAAGGAAGTTTTTCTCCATCGGGTTGTAATAGTCTATGTTTTAGCAGGATCTGCAAGTTTATTCATTCTAAAATTCATCGCTAGCTTGTATCCTGAAAATGTACGGACCACGCTAATTGGATCGTTTTCGAGTAAATTCGATTTTATCCGCAGCCAAGTATTACCTAGAATAATTGACCCCTTTGACTTTTCACCGGGAGTATCAATATTTGGAAAAATTTGTTTCTTAATCATCTCTTTTGCATCAATTAAGTGGATAATTAGCAAAAATTTATTACCAAAAATTGCATTCATCTTATTCGGTTTTATTCTAAGTATTGGCCCAAATATTCTGACAGCTGAAAACTGGCCATCCAATAGAAGCCTGTTAGGAGCACAGTTCTTTTACTTGTCCGTCGTTACAATTAGTTTAATTGAGATATTGAAACTATTCTCAAAGTTACAATACTATGCTTATGTAGCAGTTATAATTCTAGGATGTTACTCAACAAGTAAAATACTTGTTGAGACTATACGTGAACCCCAGCTCGAAGAATTGAACATGGCACGCGAATCACTAAGAAATCTAGATTTGAATTCAACAGTCTATGTTAAGAAATCAGAATGGTACGACACGCTTTCTCCGCAAATTAGTGCTGATGAATTTGGTTTACCATCCTCAGCTCAACCTTGGGTTTTTTTGCCATTAACTAAAATATTAATTCGAGAGATAAACCAAAATCAGAGTCCAACCGTTGAAGTCTCAGTTTCCGGTTCTGAATCCAACTTACTTGACTACCACAAATTACTTTCGGAAAGGCAAATCACACGGAACTAGGGTGTCTATTAGGGAACTAACAAATTTTGATTCCCACGAGTAAGGTGTACGTATGGCAAAAATAGGAATTGCTACAACTCAATTACCTGAACTTACTACAGCAGGCGGGATTGCTGCCGTTACAGTAAGGCTAGCTACCGAACTAACATCATCAGGTCATGAAGTTTTTATATTAGTTGGAAGGACGGAAAAAAAGTTAACCAGTCAGGTTATAAAGAAATACCAAAACTTAGGGATTACCGTCACAGAAATAAAAGGATCGAATTTGCAAGTTTCACCATGGTGGCTTACTTTTCAGTACAAGTTAATGGAAGAAGTTCAGAATTTTAAATTAGAATTATTAATATGTCAGGAATGGCAAGGAATAGCCAGTTTAGTCAGCGGAAAACATATGTCTAGGGTTCCAGTTATTAGCTGGTTACATGGCGGAGGTTTGTATGATAAAACTGGTTCTGGGGAAGTAGTTAGAAATCAGTATGAAGCATTTGATATCTATCAAGAGCAAATTCAAGTAAAAAACTCGAAACTAACAATCTCTCCCTCTTTATACTTAGTCAACTTCTATAAAGAATTCAACTGGAGTATACCCGAATCTAAAATTATTCCATATCATCTTCCTATTTTTTCCCATCAGAAAATAAATAAACAGAGATCTAAACCAAGCATTATTTTTGTGAGCGCGTTGTCCAAAAGAAAAGGTTTCGACAAAGCTCTGAGTTATGTTTCAAGATTAAAAAGTAATGGTAACGAATTTAAATTTGAAATTTATGGAAAGTATTCAGATATTGAAACTAGTTTTATTAGAAGTTACCTTACTAAAAACAAAATTGACTTTAAAATGAATCAAAAAATTTCAACCGCTAAAATATGGGAAAAAGTTAGTGGGAAGAATTCAACTTTACTAGTCCCAAGTAGGCTAGACAATAGCCCAGGAGTTATTTATGAGGCAGTATCGTCAGGAGTTAAAGTGCTTGTATCGGATACCCAAGGCGGTGTAGAGCTCAAAAAATACTTTCCGGAACACATTCAAAGAATTAATTTTGACAATACTGAACTTAATTGGGAATTCATAGCCTCAGACGTTGTACTAAAAGAAATTGATTGCATGCAGTTCAATAGAAATTTAACAAAAACCTGGAACGAAATAATTGACACTCAACTTGAAGAACACAAGAAAAACATAAGTTTTATGTCTAATTCAGAATTACTCGATTTGGTTAGAAACGAATTATCAGTTGTTATTATCACGAAAGATCGTCAAAGATTCTTCAAATCAGCTATTCAATCTGTTTTACTTCAAACAGCTAAGCCAAAAAAAATAATTGTTATTGAGGACGTTTCTAATGCTACTGGCGAAGTGAGCAATGAATGTTTGGAGGCTTCTAAAATTATTGAAACAAATTACATTTCACTTTCTTATGTTGACGACGTAGAAGCGATTAAACACGAGCCTCATTTAGGCCAAACAAGGGCAGCGATGAGCAGAAACCGAGCACTAGAGTTAGTGGAAACTAGGTATGTGGCTTTTCTTGATGATGACAACATTATTCTACCGCAGCATCTAGAAAGTTGCATGAAGACACTTCTAGAAACTAATGCAGATGCGGTAACTCCATTCTTGGCGCAGTTGGCATCCACCAAAGATTTTGTTGCGACTTTAACTCCCACCCAGATAGCGGTTATGGCGGGTGATCATTTCGAAGAAATGAATTTATTTTTAAATCTAGCTATGGACTCACATATATGTATAAAAACGAGCGTTCTACAGGAAATAGGGGGATTTCCAGTTGATGCTGCACCAGAAGATTGGGCTCTTGCATTAAATTTGATTAAAATGGAGAAAAGAATCACCAGCACTGGGGAAGCATCGGTTTTATACAGATTAAACTCTTCAGGCAATCAATATTTGTTAAATAATAGCAATTACACAGAGTTGTCCTTGATAAGAGTTGGCTCAAAATACAATTTAACAAATAAATCCAATTGGTTATTAACTACACTCGTGTGGTTAAGTTTGAGATCGAAAAATGAACCTAAAACCTATTTAAAGAATAATTCTTTCAACTTTATTAAACGCGGTTTAAAACTTCTGTTCGAAGGCGAATTTAGCTTGCTGATGAACGGAATAAAGAAGTTTTTGCGCAGATTATAATTTCTTAAAAAGCCCACAATACGCGAATACCGGATAAAGCATATTTCTGATATTTGCGGCAAAATGTCGTGGACGCTTAATCAAATTCGAAAAAGTTAGTTGCGAAAACAGGTAACTGTAGGCTTTTAATTTATTTTCTGAAGTACAGGTTAAAACAGATCCGCCAAAAATTGAATCTAAGTTTGAAACAAAAAATTCGTTCCCGATTAATTTTTTAATTTTGCGTGTCGTTGGTCTAAATTTATTGTCGATAGGATCTGGGTGAAAGGGGTAGCGAGTAGGACCTGTCAAGAGTAAATAACTGCCCGTAGGTACTAATTCAATCAACTTCTGCAAGCCTTGGATCGGATCGGGGAGGTGTTCCAGTAAATTACTAGCTATTATTAGCTTGGGCTTTTTACTTTTGATTAAAACTTGACCATCTTGACTTAAGAAATTGGCAATAAGGTCAACGCCGCTTTCATTTTTTATGTCAACTGAAATAACATTGCCAATTTTTTTTAGATTGGATATGACATTTACTTGAATGTAAGGTTGATGGGTCGCTACAAATTCCGAAGTAGAACTTCCAAGGTTTACTATATTTGAACCTTTTAGCTCATCAGAGATAGACATGATCTTGTCTCTGATCCAAATAGATTCTTTGTAAAGCACTTTAAAATTCTAGCACTTGATAAAGATTAATAATTACTTAATTTGACTACCTAAGCTATTTTCACCTTTTACTTGAATTTGATCTTGGACGCTTTCCACCACTGTGAGATTGTCCGAATGATTCAGTAATTGGGGCCACGTAAGTGATTCATCTCGGCTCTTGGATACCGGTGATGGTTATTAGTTTGGCGTCATTTGATTTTACACCAACGAATTTTGGTGTGATACCGGTGCAGGATATCAATTCCATTAATGATGTCTGTTTTTTCGTTACTACAAGGACGACTGCTCAACCAGCTACGCTGCATGTGCTGTGCGACCCGAGCGGTATAGATAATCTTTGTGATCTGTTAACGCATCCACGTGGACAACTAGTGAAATACCTCCGACGTCGGTTGCGACGCGGCTGCGTTTTCTTGTTCTTTATATAGTTTGAGTGTGTGCGCACTGCTTGTGACTTTCTACCGTACAGGGCGCCTACTGGAACGTTAGCTTTTGTGCGTTTTTCGGTAAGGCGACCGGCGCAGCGCTGGGTTTTAACAAAAAGAATTGTTTTTCCATTACGTGCTGTAATTTGTGCGGTGATCAAATCTTTATCACTTGAGTGATAACAAGAACGTGTTGATCCATAGTTGATACAGAAGCATGGTTGATTTGGAGTGAGTGTGTCTTTGGGTTCTTTAGGTATGACTTAATGAGTGAATCAACAACGCGGTCAAGAGTTGCTGAGAAGAACAGACGCTGTCCACCCATTTTGTCTGTTCAAGAATTTATTCTGAAGCTTTTTCAATCCGATCACAGATTGCAACTGCAATATCATTCCCGGTTGGTAGTACTACAAATACTTTATTCAGCTGTTTGATATCCGCAAGACGAAGTCCCTGATATAAGGTTCTGGCATACTCCTCATTAGTAACAGGGGATATTAATCTAATAACACCAAATGGAGTTGGGAAATTACTTAGAGCAATAAAACCATCGCCAGCTGCAGGTGTGCCAGAGAGGTAAACCTTAGCTTTAGGTGAGTAATGTGACTCTAATAAACCAGGTGCTCTTATTTGATCACTATTATTTTTTGTAAATACCTCAATTTGAATACCAAGTAAATCATTTATCATCGCAGCTGTAATTGCCCCTGGCCTTAAGATCATAGGGGTAGCATTTGTGCAATTTATGATGGTAGATTCAACACCAACTAGGGATGGGCCACCATCTAAAATTAAATCATCTAATTTTAAGTAATCAGATAACTCCTCCTTGACATCATCAGCAGATGTTGGTGATACCTTGCCAAATCTATTTGCACTTGGGGCGGCAACTCCAAGGCCGCCTTGGGCTTCAAACTCTTTTAGTAATGCCAGCGCCACTGTGTGTGCTGGGACTCGAATGCCAACATTGTTTTGACCACCTGTAATAAAATCTTTAGCAAGATTAGTTCTAGGTAATACTAAGGTCATTGGCCCTGGCCAAAAAGCTCTAGCAAGTTTTATTGCATACTCTGGAATATCACTCGCCCACTTATCTAAGTGCTCAATGGATAAAATATGAACAATTAGTGGGTGGTCTGTCGGCCGTCCCTTTACTTCATAAATTCTGGCAACAGCTTCTTTGTTACAAGCATCTGCTCCTAGGCCATATACAGTCTCAGTTGGAAATGCCACAAGATTTCCAGCTATCAGGGATGCGGCAGCATCCTGTATTGCAGATGCCGTGCAATTTGAAATAGTGCTCATAAAAGTAATTATCGCACTTTGTATAACCTGAAAACTCTGTTTGTTTCTCATTAGTTTTGCCTTAACTAATTGACCCGATACCCTTACCTCTCCACTGTCCCCATCGTCTAGTGGCCTAGGACGTCGCCCTTTCACGGCGTTAACACGGGTTCAAATCC
>Ga0114980_10002358_pt1 | contig 13345 bp, 13 predicted proteins | sample S_140806_EF_Meta_FD_87018 | JGI IMG/M metagenome (GOLD analysis project Ga0114980, IMG submission 87018) | Freshwater microbial communities from Lake Simoncouche, Canada to study carbon cycling - S_140806_EF_MetaG | ecosystem: Environmental > Aquatic > Freshwater > Lake | place: Lake...
CGATACCTGTATTCCCGAAGAAGAAGCTTTTCGTCGTTTGCAGAAACACATTTATCATGTTTGGAAAGATGCAGAAGATAAAGGGGCCCGCTATTTCCCCCATGAATTTATGTATCAAATGCTGTTGAGTGGGGTATTGGAACAATATTATGAGATTGATCCGAAAAACAGCTGGATGCTGGCAGCTGCCGAAAAGAATCTACCCATTGTGGTTCCAGGTTGGGAAGATAGTACTATGGGTAATATTTTTGCCTCTTATGTAATAAAAGGCGAATTGCAGGCTTCTACCATGAAAAGCGGAATAGAATACATGGTTTGGCTGGCTGATTGGTATCGCAATAATAGTGCGGGGAAAGGGGTTGGATTTTTCCAGATAGGGGGAGGAATTGCGGGCGATTTTCCCATTTGCGTAGTACCCATGATGTATCAAGATTTATCCTGGCATGATGTGCCTTTTTGGAGTTATTTCTGTCAGATCAGCGATTCTACCACTTCGTATGGTTCTTATTCCGGTGCGGTTCCCAATGAAAAAATCACTTGGGGCAAATTAGATATCCATACGCCTAAATTTATTGTAGAAAGTGATGCTACCATTGTAGTACCGCTGATTTTTGCTTACTTGCTGGGGCATTAATAACATGTATCCCAAACCCATACGCATAAAAAAGCCGCATCTTTTGAATGCGGCTTTTTTATGCAAATCAATAGAATTATCTGCCTGGCATATTCAAGGGTGTATCTCTTTTCAGCATGTTATCGCGGTTAGCCATTTCCCAACCTGTATGGAAAATCATCTTCGCTCTTTTTTCCATTAAAGGGAAGTTGATTTTTTCAACAGTATCTGTGGGTTTGTGATAATCGGCTAGCAGCATTCCATCATAGAAAAATAAAATAGGAACTCCTTTACGTGCAAAATTGTAGTGGTCGCTTCTATAATAAATGCGGTTCTTATCGTTGGGGTCGTCGAATTTATAGTCCAATACCAGACCTGTATATTTATTGTTGACCCCTTCATTAATACCTGGTAATTCTGAGCTAAGCTTGTCGTGCCCAATTACGTATACATAATTAAGGGTATCGGCTGTTTTACGCTCGGTATCTACTCTACCTACCATATCTATATTCAGGTTAGCAGTGGTTTTGTCCAGCGGATAAATGGGATGGTCGGAATAATACTCAGAACCCAGGAGTCCTTTTTCTTCTCCACTCACCGTCATAAATGCGATGGTTCTGCGAGGCCCCTTATGTTTTTTAGCGGCAGCTGCAAAAGCTTCTGCCATCTGCATAACAGAAACTGTTCCCGAGCCATCATCGTCTGCTCCATACCAAATTACATCACCTACTTTCCCCAAATGGTCGTAGTGGCCAGTAATAAAGAGGTATTCTTCTTTTTTGTCTGTACCCGGAAGAATGCCAATCACATTGCTGCTTTCGAGAGATTCAGTAGATTTTTGGGCAGCTACTTTTATTTCAGAAATATAAGTTCCTTTAGGAATTTCTTTCCATTGTGCTGCGGATAAAGATCCAGTTCTTCCAATAGCTGCTGCAGCCACATCGGGTGAAACCGAGGCTACCAGAAAGTTATTAGTAGCAGTAGTGGTTGCTGGTGCTTTGATGCTCATTCTGCCCTTGAGTTGGGTAGGGGTTTTCTTAGGAAAATCACTGGTAACCACCCAGATTCCTGCGGCACCGCGGCTGCGGGCTGCATTGATTTTTGCACTAGATACACCGCCCATGCCCCGATTAGCAGGAGCTGCAGTTCCAGCATCAATAATAATTACCAATTTGCCTTTTACATCTAGTCCGGCATAGTCATTTATTTTTGCAGCAGAATCTACCACGCCATTGCCAGCAAATACAACTGAATTATAGTTCCAGTTTCCGCTAGAAATGGTGGCAAGGGAAAAAGCATATTCTTGATCCCAAACAAAAGTTCTTCCGTTTACCATCAATTTTTTATCGGATAAAACATCCTGATAAACGGTAAACAATTGCTGGTAGCTTTCACCATTTCCTGGCTTCAATCCCATGCTTTTAAATCGCTCTTCAATAAAAGAGGCTGCTCTTTTTTGTCCGGGTGAAGCGGTTTCTCTGCCTTCCATTTCGGCGCCTGCCAGAATGGTAAGTTTTTCTTTTAAGCCCTCTGCCGTAATAAGGGTCGCATATTTTTCGGCATCTTCCGGCTTTTGAGCCCAGGCTGTTAACGACAACAGCGGAAGTAAAACACTCAGTAACTGTTTTTTCATGGTATGTTGATTAAATGGTACAAGCGATTTTATTTACCCGATTTTCATGTCTGCCTCCTTCAAAAGCAGTGGTCATAAAAGTATGAACCATTTCTTTAGCTGCTTCCAAGCTTACAAATCGGGCAGGGATACAGATTACATTGGCATTGTTGTGCAATCTTACCAGTGAGGCTACCTCATTTACCCAGCAGAGTCCGGCACGAATTCCGCTGTGCTTATTGGCGGTCATAGCCACCCCATTGGCGCTTCCACAAATTAAAATGCCAAATGCGGCTGTTCCGTTTTCAACGAGGGTGCAAACGGGATGGGCAAAGTCAGGATAATCTACCGAGGCCTCACTAAAAGTTCCAACATCTTGTAATGAATAGCCCTCTGCAGAAAGCCATTGCATTAATTCCGCTTTGTAGGCAAAACCTGCATGGTCTGAACCTATGGCAATGGGAAGTGAGGGAGAAAAAACGTATGACATGCTGTTGAGATTACCGCTAAGATAATAGATTAGAGGAACCGGCTGTTAAAAAATATATGGATGGATGAACAGGCTTTTAACTCCATTCTTCAGCTTCTTTTTCCTGAACTTCCTTATATACCCTAGCGGATACCAAAATACTAAGCTCATATAAAAGAAACAGGGGTGTAAATACAATCATTTGGCTCATCCAGTCTGGACTAGGAGTAATAAACGCGGCCACTATCAGTATAATCACCACGGCATACTTACGTGTTTTACGCAAAAAACTAGGGGAAATTATGCCAATCTTAGTAAGTATAAAGGCCAGCACCGGCAACTCGAATGCCAATCCACAGCCTAAAATGATATTAGTAAGATTGTCGATATAATCGGTAAATGTGGGTAAAGTAACAATGGTTCCCCGATTACCCAGTTGAAACCCTGCCAAAAAGTTAAAGGTAAACGGTCCGAGCAAGAAGAACCCAAACGAGGCACCGCAAAAGAAAAAGAAGGTTACCCAGAAAATTACATAGCGAGTATTTTTACTTTCATTCTCTTTTAATGCCGGCTTGATAAATAGCCAGAATTGCCAGAAAATAAATGGGAATGCCATAATAATCCCCCCCACCAATGCCATAGAGATACTACCCAAAAATTGACCCCCAAAAGTGTTGCTTTGCATATTTACCTTAACGGGGGGCATGCAAAGTGCTTCTCCCATATGTGCCCAATGGCTGAAGTTGCAGAGTACTCGGTAAGAAACAAAGTCGGGATTGATTGGCCCTGTAACTACATGATCGAAAATCCAATCACGATAGATAAATATCACTACTGCCATTATCAAAATTGCGGCAGCCGACCGAATGATACGAACCCGTAATTCCTCCAGATGGTCGATGAACGTCATTTCAGGGGCAGAACCGTCGGATTGAGTATTGAATAAAGCCATGTAGAAATTCAAATAAATGCGGTGATAAAGGTAAGGGGTGGCGGGCAATAAAATTGTATTGCTTTATTAGAGTACTTTCATTTTTACTTTTTCTATTCGGGTATCACTAACTTCCAGTATTTCAAAACGAAAGCGATCTATTATTATAAATTCTTTTTGTTTGGGAATAGCTTCATTTTGCTGAATAATATAACCGCTCAGGGTTTCAGAATTCCCATTTGGGAAATCCAGTTCGTATTTCTCATTCAGGTAGTCGAGTTCTAATCGGCCACTGAAAGTATATTCATCATTTTCCAGTTTGTCATCTGTTTCTTCTACATCATATTCATCTCTAATTTCACCGAAAATTTCTTCCAACAGGTCTTCCATTGTTACAATTCCAGCTGTGCCTCCAAACTCATCCACTACCCAGGCAATACTTTTTCGTTCTTTGGTAAACTTATTCATCAAGTCGGGTGCACTCATGGTTTCAGGAACGGCAATCATGGGGTGTAAAATCGACTGAATATTGGCGGGTCGGTTAAATAAGTCTAGCTGATGAACATACCCAACAATGTTGTCAATATTGTCATCATAAATCACCAGCTTACTCAGCTGTGTTTGTATAAACTGTTGCTGAAGGGTTTCGATAGGACTAAGTATTTCACAGGCTTCAATTTCGGTTCTTGGAACCAGGCATTGTCTGATTTTAACCATGGGCAAGCTAAGGGCATTTTCAAACAATTCTGTGTTCAGTTCTGCACTTTCCTCGTCTTGCTCGCGGGTTTGCTGAAAAAAATGTTCTAGGTCTATTTTCGAAAAAGCCTCATTTCGCTCGCTCACCCGCACATTTAAAACATAGGTTAGAATCCATTGAGAAGCATTTACAAAAAAATTAGTAATGGGTTGAAAAAGGCCATGAAAAAATTGTGCAATGGGGGCGAATGTATTCAGTAGTGAATCGTTTTTGGCCCTAAAAATAGCTTTGGGTAAAAATTCGCCTAGCAGCAAAACTACTACAGTGGAAAGCAGGGTATCAAATACCAGTTTCAAGTATTCGTTTGGAATTTTCAAAGGGTTCCAGAGCGTCATTTTTAGCAACTCATCAAATAGCAGCCCATAAATTACCAGAAAAATATTCAGTCCTACCAAACAGGTGCCAATAAAGCGTGCCTGGTTTTCCATAAAGCCCGACAATATCCTTCCATTGCGGGTTCCCTGCTTTTTTTTCAGTTCAATGTTGAGTCGGTTGGCAGTAACAAATGCAATTTCATACCCGGCAAAAAAGGCTATGATAATCAAGGTAATAAGAATGCCAATAACAATAACCAGTTCAGTCATACCAAAAAGTTAGCACAAATATACAAACCCTTACGCTCTTCTGTTGTCTAATTCCTTCGGGCTTTTATGTTGGGTAAGGCAGGGGCAGTGGTTGAGGGCGGCGGAGGTGGGGGTGTGGATGAAGAATCCCGGAAAGTGGCATAACTGTTGCTTTCAATCAAAAACAGGTCTAAGTTTGAAAGGTTTTGGTCGCAGGTCATCCCCTTAAGGCCAACAAAGTAATCACTTCGGTGGTTTTTGCTGATAGTAACCTTTTTATCGGTGTAAAATTTTTCAGTAACCTGATCCCACCACAACTCATCCGTAAACAGGGTGTCGCCCAGTATATTTGAAGCCACAACATGATTTTTCAGCAACACTTTCCGCTCGATTTCTATATAGCTGCCATACTGGGCATCGATGCGGCTGTCGATCTTCATGCTATCATTGTAAAAATCTACATGTAGGGTATTGGGAAATTCTGATTTGCGCACGCCATTTCCCTGATAGCGAAGCATTTTTGGGGCAGTCAAATGTGCATTTACTTTTCCGGCTACGCTTAGGTAGCTGTCAATTTGGGTACCTACTTCCACATTGGTGGATTGTTTACCCAGTGCTCTTACTTCATTAATATCGTTTTCACAGCTAGGTAATGTGCAGAGTAACACAAAGCTGAGCAGTGGTAGCAGACAATTTTTATTCATCCCCCCGAAGTTCTATGATTTATTTGGGAAAGAAAAGTGAAAATCAGGGCAGATTAGCTTCGCAGATGGCGTGTAATCCTTTAAAAAGTAAATAGGGATCGCGGTGCATTGGATGCGTGAGTAGGGCATCAAAAAATACCAGGTCTCCACCGGTAATCAATACTTCCAGGTTATTGTACTTGCTGCGGTAAGCATGGATAATGCCATCAATTTCACAGGCAATTCCTTGAATTACCCCACTTTGCAAGTTCGTGAGGGTATCGTACCCTACCAGTGGAAATCTTTTGGCAGGGGTAGCCATCGGTAGCAGGGCAGTTTGTTCGTGCATGGCCCTGAACCGCATATTCATTCCCGGAGAAATGCTTCCTCCAAGAAATTCATGCGACTGGTTAATAAAATTGTAAGTAATACAAGTGCCTAAACCAATGGCCAGACAATGGTTATGGGGAAATAAATCTACGGCTGCCGCACAGATAGCCAAGCGGTCGGCCCCAATGGTTTCGGGTTTGCCAACTGGGGTAGTAAGCGGCAATTTGCTGGCATGGTTTAACAAGTGGAACCGTGAATATTGTTCCAGCAGCCCGATCGTTTCAGGGGGGTGATTCACAACCGAAGAAAGAATGATTTTATCAGGATGCTCCTTTTCTAGCAAGGGCAATATAGCATCCGGTGTAGGCCCCGATAGCACTACTTCTTCCCGAAATACACGATCGGTAAAAACCCCCGCTTTTAAGCGGGTATTGCCAAAGTCAAAACAAATCGTAGTGCTCATAGATGCTAATTTATTCGGGCTCCCAACCTTTTAGTTCCCTGAAATGGCCATTAAGTTTGATTTTTTCTTTCAAGCTTTCCATTTCGGCCATCATAGGCAGGGTGGTTTGCAAATGTCTGCGTAAATATTCTAATCTTTGCCATTCGTCTAATAATTCCAGCAATTCATATTCCTGTTCTAGGGATAAGCCGGCATGGTGAGCGATATCATAGCTACTCAACTCATGATCGGGCAAGCGGAAATTTTTGCTAACATTCAGCCACTTATGCAAATCCCGAATGCCAGCTATTACAGAAGCTTGTAACCGGGGGTGGGGCTCTAGCCGATTGGCAGGATAATGAACAATTGCCCCACTATATAACTTTTCGGGAATGGATTGCACCATTTCTAGCATCCGAAACAATTGTTCACCCTTTACACGAATATCCATTCTGCCATCATCGTATCGGGTAACTATTTCTAGCAGGGTAACCAGTGTACCTGTTTCCCGAACCTGGTTATTAATTACCGTTGGAATACCAAAGGGCTTGCTTTCTTCAAAACATTCTCCCATCAGTTGCCGATAGCGGGGTTCAAATATATGCAGGTTGAGCAGCTCTCCCGGGTAAACTACAATGCCCAAGGGGAATAAAGGTATAAAGTTGGTCATGGTACTATTAAATGGTCAATAAATAATAAGATATCGCCATCCGATAGGCAAGATGCAAAAGTTTTCGGTTCTTTACACAATAATTGTGGCGAATATGTTTATTTCCGGGTTTACCATCATACGAAATGCCATCCTGAACGATTATCCTATTGTTGAGGCCATCCAAAGTATTTTGCCGGTTGTAGATGAAATGATTGTGTTGATAGGCGATTCAACCGATGAAACCGAACATCTAATTCGCTCAATTAATAGCTGCAAAATTAAAATTCATTATTCCGTTTGGGATATGAACTTGCGCAGTGGGGGTAAAGTGCTTGCCGTAGAAACGGATAAGGCAAAAGCCTTGATAAATCCACAAAGCGACTGGGCTTTTTACATACAAGCGGATGAGGTAATTCACGAAAAATATCATGCTGCCATTTTACAGGGTTGTGCCGAACACCTGTCTAATACCGAGGTAGAAGGGTTGCTGTTCGATTATCTGCATTTTTACGGAACATACGATTACGTTGGGGATAGCAGGAAGTGGTATCACAAAGAAGTAAGAATTATTCGAAATAATTCTGCCATAACCGCATATAAAGATGCCCAGGGTTTTAGAAAGGGCAATGAAAAAATTCGGGTGAAACCAATACCTGCCTATGTGTACCATTACGGCTGGGTGAAAAGTCCGGAACAGATGATGCAAAAACAAAAAAATGTTAGTCCTTACTGGCTTGGCGATGCGGATATGGAAAAAATGTTGATGATTCCGGCTGCTTGGGACTTTGAGTCGTTTGATTCTTTGGAAAAATTTACCGGCACGCATCCTATGGTTATGCTCAACCGGATAAAAAGAAAAAACTGGCAGATTACGCTAGATATATCCCGCAAGAAGTTTTCTTTTAAAAACAAGGTGCTGTATTATTTTGAAAAAATTACCGGCATTCGGCCATTTGATTTTAGAAATTATCGGGTGATTCGGTGATTGTATTTTTTTTGTATAACAAGTCTTCTAATTGCCAGGTGATGGCCCCTATCCAGGCATGCATCCATACTCCAAATTGTAAGCTAAGGGTAGATTCTACTAGGCAGGTGGCAGCTATGGCCAGGGTCCAGGCAACTGGCGTCCACTGTTTTTTTTGGATGCCCCGGAAAAGCGGATAAAACAGCCAGCAGGTAAATAACACCATGCCCAATAGGCCTGCGCCCATCCACCAATACAGCCACTGGTTAAAAGGCCATAGAAAAGTTGCCGGAGTATTGGGAAATGCTTGTTCAAAAGAATGTTGCATAGTAGGAGCGATTCCCGCCCATCCTCTATTGGCTCCTCCCTTTTCAGATATCTGTTTATAGGCCAGGGTATTGATAATTCTCCTGGCACCATCCGAATAACGCATATTGCTGGTATCACCGTTATATTGTTGCCAGTCGTATTGGGTATACGCCCATTTTTGTTGCACAGTAGGAAATAACTTATAAGCAGCTAACCCCATTGCTCCGAGTGACAAGCAGAGCAATCCTATTTTTAATAATTGTTTCGGTTTACGTTGTGAAAAGGACGGAAAAATAAGAAAGCAAATCGCAATAATTATGGTAGTTACCCAGGCAGTACGCACGGCCATAAAAGCGATGGAAGCCACCAATAGCAGGCATAGTAAAATGCGGATACGGAAAGAAAACTTTTTTAATAGCAACACAAGCATGGCGGTACCACTTAAGAATATTCCAAACCGAACGTGATCCGTATCCATAAAGGTTGGCAGTGATTTTCCAAAACCATACGCTTGTTGCCATTGATCGGATGTTTGGCTGTATTGAACAAGTGCATAAACAATTCCAACCCCTGCGGCTATACTGCAGTACTCAATCCATTTTTGCAGTGTATGGTAAGCAACTCGGCTACAAACATGAAAAGCAATCGGATACATCAGCAGTGTGATTAGATAATCAAAGTGGCTCCAGGTAAAGGGAGCTTGCCAACAGCCCAGTAACCCAATAACCAGTACCCATCCACTCCAGATAAGTAAACTGTTTGTTTGTCTCCCATTTTTAAAAATACCCACGCAAATCCAAATAGCCCAGGCAACTTGAGAAAGAGACAGGATGGCTCTGCTAAAAAACAAGCCGACCAGCATAATTATAAATAGCAGGTTGGGCAGGTTCGGGTAGGAAAAAAAGAGTCGAAGCCGGTTCATCATGTACAAATATCGGGTATGGGCAAATATCAGAATAGCGGTTATATTTTATTTACTAACCGGCAACCACTAAATTTACGCTAAACCATCGGCATGAATTGGCAATTTCTACTATCCGATCTCGCTAGCCCCTCGTATAAATCGTTGGCGAGAGCGATTACTTTGGTAGAAAACCAGTTGGAAGGTTATCTCAGTTTTATGCAGCAGCTTGTGCCCGGAAAAGCATTGATAACGGGCATTACCGGCTCTCCGGGTGCAGGAAAAAGTACCCTGAGCGATGCGCTCATTCGCACATGGGTGGGGCAGGGTAAAAAAGTAGGCATCATTTGTGTAGACCCATCCTCTCCCTTTCATTTGGGTTCCCTATTGGGCGATCGTATCCGAATGAGTTCTTGGTACAATCATCCGCAAGTATATATTCGGTCCCTTGCAACCCGTGGCTCTTTGGGTGGGTTACATCCACAAATTTTAGAAATATGCGCCGTAATGCAATCGGCTGGGTTTGATGAGTTATTGGTGGAAACAGTTGGGGTAGGGCAAAGTGAAATTGAAATTGCCGGATTGGCAGATACCACCGTTGTGGTGATGGTTCCAGAAGCAGGGGATGAAGTGCAAACTATGAAAGCCGGCTTGATGGAGATTGCCGATATTTTTGTTGTGAATAAATGCGATCGTCCGGATGCAGATCAGTTAGTGAAAAATTTGAGAAGCATGCTTGCGCCAGCTTTTGTGGAGGGTGATTGGGAGATTCCCATTCTCAAAACCATTGCTACGCAACAATCCGGCATTATCGAACTGGCTGCTGCTATTGAGCAGCATCATCGGGTTCAGCGAACAACGGAAAGAAAAAAATGGCTATTAGCCGAGAAAGCCTATCAGCTAATTTGTAAATACAGAATGCGGGATATCGATAAGCATCAACTGCTTGTATCGATAGAAAAAGAGATGGAGCAACCCGCATTTAATTTGTTTCATTTTCTCGAAAAAAAATATGCTAATTGATGAATTCCGGTCTTTTACGTATATGGTTAGACACTGAACGGCTTAAGTATCCGCATACGGGTTTGTATCATTTTTGTATGGAGTTAGGAAGGGCCTTGGTGCAAGAAAAAACCGATCGTGAAGAACTTAGTTTTTATCTCCCGGCATCTAAAATGGGTGTTTTTGGAAAGGAAGTAGTTTATAGGAAACAGACAGGGTTGCATAAATACCATCTTCCCTCCACGGATTCCTATCAGGTTTGGCATTCAATACATCAGGGTAGTCAGTATTTCCCTTTTCGGAGATCGATACCGGTAGTGCTTACTATACATGACCTTAATTTTTTACACCAACCTGGCAGAGGGGCTGCTTATATCAATAAATCTTTGGCAAAATTACAACAGAAAATAAATCGTGCAGATCGGGTAGTGGCTATATCTAATTTTGTGTTGGAAGAATTGCATCGCAATCTGCAGGTAAGTTCGGTGCAAACCTCAGTTATTTATAATGGGTGTAATTTTTCTCAGGTGGCTCCTGAAAAACCCGCATTAATTCCCGACAAACCTTTTTTGTTTACCATCGGCACGCTGGCAGCCAAAAAGAATTTTCATGTATTACCTGCTTTGCTAAAAGGTAATGATTATTGGCTGGTGATAGCAGGCATAGCCCATGAAGAAGCCTATCTGCAAAAGATTAAGCAGGAAGCCGTTCGTTGGGGAGTGGAGCGTAGGGTGATTATTACCGGTGCAATTACTGATGCACAAAAGCAGTGGTATTATCAGCAATGTGCAGCATTTGTATTTCCTTCTATTGCAGAGGGCTTTGGCATGCCGGTTTTAGAAGCTATGTATTTTGGCAAGCCGGTGTTTTTATCTACGTATACTTCCCTTCCCGAAATAGGCGGCTCATTGGCTTATTATTTTACCTCATTTGATCCGGATGAGATGCGAAGAACAGTGGAGCAGGGATTAGAACACTATTACCAAACTTCTCCTCAGCAAGCTTTGAAAAACCATGCATTAAGCTTTAGTTGGTTGGCAGCAGCTCGCCAATATCTTAGTATATATCGGGATCTAGCCTAAGCCTATTTAATTTTTGCAAACATCTTTGTGCAAAACAGCCAGTTTCTGAGAGGCGATCTCTTTTTTACAGATAACAACCAATTTCGGTACTTAAAAAAGTAGCGCATTCTCGAAAAATTATTCGCAAAAGAAAAATCTCGGTAAGTCAGATTCAATTGTTCCAGTGCTTTTTTCTCGAATTCGTTTTCGGGTGGGCAGGTATCGTAGAATAGTTGCATTCTATCTCTTATGGCGGCAATTTCGCGGGCTTCTCTTTCTTGTTTCTCGATTTCTGAAATCGGGCGGCTTTTGCCGGTGGCTGCACCAATCAGGTTATTTTCGTGTTGGCGATATTTAACCAGTAGTTCGTTACAATAGGTAATATTTCCTCTGCAGGTTGCGATAAAGGCAATCCACCAATCGTGCGGCAAAACGGTTGGGAAGGGAAGTGCACCCTGTAAAATATTTTTTTTAAAAAGCATGGTATTTCCATAAATGCGACAAAATACTGCTTGCTGCAAACAACTGTTATAAGTGTTGCAATTACTAATATTGGATACTGTTTTTCCCGTAAGTGACAGATCTGCATGGCAGATATAGGAGTCGCAATACACCAATACCGATTCTCCCAAAGACGCATATTGTAATGCCAGTTTTTCGGGAAACCAATAATCATCCTGATCGCAAAGGGCTACCAGTGAACCCGAAGAAAGGGAAATGGCACGCTCGAAATTGCGGATATATCCCAAATTTTCTTTGTTATGATATATCCGTATATTATTATGAATGGCTGCATAGGATGCTAACAATAGAGATGTACCATCGGTGCTGGCATCGTCGCAAATCACTATTTCCATGTTGGGATAGGTTTGCGCCAGCAGACTGTCGAGTTGTTCGGATAAATACTTTGCACCATTGTAAGTGGCCATTACCACAGAAATAAGTGGTTGGGGGTAATTTTCCATTCTAAATCAAATCGGGATATGTTAGATCTACGGTAACTTTATAAAGATAGCTAATCGAATTATAATCATTAAAAATAAGATATATGAGCTTGTTTTACTCGGTTTTATCTTAATTTTTAAATGAATATGCAGGCGATACATTAGTGGAGGTTATTTTTCCAATAACGAAAGTCATTTCTAAGAAGAGTGGAGAAATAATAGATATAGTAAAACTCTACAAATCCCTGGGTGTATAAAAGTGAAAAAAATATTACATTTCTCCAATCACAATGGAGTCACTTTTTTGGTTGCCTTTTCCATAAGTTGAACATGCGCGAGCAGTAAAATAAATCAGGTGCTAACCAAATCCCGGTTGATAAATATTACATTCTCGTGGTGCATACTAAAGGAGAAATTATAAGAGGAAAGCGCTGTGAAAAGGGCTTTGGAAGCGCCTGGGCGCATGTGATCGTGTAGTTCTATTATAAGCATCTTGGTTTTAGGTAACCAGTTTGAATAATTTTTTTCAAACACTTCTTTTTCAGAGCCCTCAATATCAAGTTTTAATAAATCGATACAGCTCCAGTTGTTTATTTGCATCAGGTGGTCTATTGAAAACGCAGGAATACTATCACTAGTAGGTTCGGGCACCTCTTCTACCATAAAAGCATTATCGTCTACATTACTATTTACAATCCGTAAGTGTTGGTTATTGTTCCAAATTCCACCATGAATAGGATAAATGTTCTTAGATGTTTTAATGTTTTTCTCCATCTGCTGAAAGTTCTCAGTATTGGGTTCAACAGCAACTATAGAAGCTTGTGGAAAAAGGTGAGAAAAGTAGATGGTTGCGAGTCCAATATTAGCTCCCCCATCAATGATGGTCTGAGGCACTAAGGGGAAGTTAATCTTGTATTGGGATTGAATAAAAACCTGCTTAAATGTAGCTTTGTCTGCCATCTTATTCCGCAGATAAATGGATGTGTTGTATCGACTTGAATAGTAACGGCCATCTTCTTTGAATATCCTGCGAAAAAAAAATAACACTCCGTCCTTCCAGCCAAATGCTTTAATGAGAGGAAATAATCGTTTAGACATTGTTTTTTTTCAGA
>Ga0114980_10002359_pt1 | contig 13341 bp, 9 predicted proteins | sample S_140806_EF_Meta_FD_87018 | JGI IMG/M metagenome (GOLD analysis project Ga0114980, IMG submission 87018) | Freshwater microbial communities from Lake Simoncouche, Canada to study carbon cycling - S_140806_EF_MetaG | ecosystem: Environmental > Aquatic > Freshwater > Lake | place: Lake...
CTGCCACCCAGTCCTGATAGGTCAAGTTTACCTTCTTTGCCGTAAATTTCCATTGAAAAAAGATTTTTCCACTCAGTACAAGAGGCATGCAAAAACGCAACCTGTTGCTTTGACGTCTTAAGCAACATAAAGCCGTTATCATCTACTGGCATATTCCAATAGTAAGTGTGTGCAAAACCTTGGATATCTGAAAAATCTCCCAAGAACCAACGTGAAAGATCGATCAGATGGGGGCCCTGATCAATCAGTTCACCTCCACCGGATAATTTGGGATCAGATCGCCACTCTTGGTCATAACCCAAGCGGGCGCCATGTCCATATCGAGCACGAACAAACATTAATTCACCCAAAACACCTGAGTTCACAATTGTTTTGGCTTTCTGTAAACTTCGGTGATAACGGTGATTAAAGCCAACATGCACTTTGATGTTCAATTGCTTAGCCGCAGCAATTACAGGGACTAATTCATCTGCTGAACGTGCCGCAGGCTTTTCAACTAACACATGCTTAAAAATAGCAATTGAAGCTAATGTAATTTCTGCAAGCGAATCATGCAAGGTAGCAATAATCACTAGATCTATTTCTGAAATTGCCAAGAGCTCTTGCCAACTTGAAAATGCCTTAGCTCCGTAACGCTGAGCTAATTGCTCAGAGCGGGACAAATTAATGTCAGCGCATGCAATAAGTTTTCCACCAGCACCTAAAGCAGCTGCGCGTTTTTGACCAATCAAACCGCATCCAATTATGCCAACTCCTAAGATTTTAGGTAACTTCGTCTTTATGTTTCCTTGAACTAAGCTCATACATCGCCCCATTCCATATCTCGATCACGACCAGAAATGCGCCGCAAAGTATAAGCATCGCTCACAGATAATTGATCAATATGCTTAGGCCACTCCTTCCAGTTATCCCAAACAGCACTAATCAGTTTTGCTGAAATACCGTCACTTTCAGGGGAGGCTAAAAACAGCGCAAGATCAGCACCCTTATTTAAACCGGCACCCCCTGTTGCCTTTTGCTGTAATGAGCGCTCATAAAAATCTCTACCCACTTTATCTGGGCCCGCAGCAAGGATTTCATCTAACATGCGCGTATTTAAAGCACCAGGAGCAATTGCATTAACATCAATACCGTATCCTCGAACTTCTTCAGCCAAAGTTTCGGCATACCGCACAATAGCGACCTTAGAAACTGCATAAGCACTCAGACGAGGCATTGGGCTGGTAGCTCCGCCGCCTGAAAGTTGAATAATTTTCCCGTATCGCTGCGTTTTAAAGTGCGGCAATACCGCACGGCTCATCAATATAGATCCAAAAACATTAATCTCGATTGCACGAATCCATTCAATCCAATCAATAGTCTCAATCTCACCCTTTGGTCCATATACGCCAGCATTATTAACAAGGATATGACACCCCCCAAGCTGTGTAATGGTTTCAGCCACTAGCTTATTTACATCCATCTCATTAGAAACATCAGCAACCAAACAAACAATTTTTTGTAATGGCCCAGCTAAATCAGTAACTTCATGCATTGCAGTTTCTAAAAGATTTGCGTTCCGAGCGCACAACATGAGATGAGCACCTGCAGATGCAAATTTCCGTGCGATTTCCAGCCCCAAACCTTGATTAGCACCAGTAATTATGGCGGTCTTTCCTTGCAAGACTTTGTCCATCCTCACGTTCCACCCACCACAGGTGTTCCAACTGCAATATATCTATAACCAGCCTCTATAAATTTAGACTTAGAAGCCAATAGATGGCGGTTTGCATCAATAATCACTAAATCTTTATTTACTGCTGCACTCAAGTCATCCGCAATTTGCTTAAACTCTGGCCACTCTGTACCCACCACCAAAGCATCTGCATCTTCAATAGCTTGCATTGCATCAGAACAACAAACAACCTTGCCAAACCAGCGCTCGGGAACATTCTTTACCGCAGGATCGTAAACCTTAATTCTGGCTCCATGCTCAATCAACCAATCGCATAGTTCTACAGCAAGCGATCTTCGCAACGTATCCGTTCCAGGCTTATAAGTTAGACCCCAAATAGCAATGGTCACATTACTAAAACCCCCAAAAAACTTGAGCAGGTTTCTGCGAGTCCAGTTCTTATGTTCATCATTACTGGGCCTGACAGCAGACAATAGAGGAGTAATAAGTTCATATTCTTTACTTTTATCTCCTAAAAAAGCAATATCGCGAGCCAGAGTACCCCCAGCAAATGGGCCGCCAGGGGATACGTAAGCTTTAGTCCCAATACGAGACTCCGTTTTAAGTCCGCGCTCAACCTCTTTGCCATCGGCGCCAACGAGCTCACAGATTGATGCTATTTCATTAGCAAAAGTAACTGAAATTGCCAAAAATGAATTAATTGCATGTTTAGTCATTTCAGCGGATTCCACCGACATCCATTCAATCTTGTCAGTAATTGGCAATAGCATCCGCTGAAGAATCTTCTGATCTGATTTGTTGCGAACCCCAACCACTATCCGATCCGGCCTCAGGAAAACGTCCAGAGCCTTGCCTAAACGCAAGTTCTCAGGGGAGCATGCAAAACTAAGCCGCTTCTCTGGAAAGTTTTTTTTAGCAAACGCTTCTAATTTCTTAACTGAACCGACTGGCATTTGAGATGAAATTAATAATAATGTGTTGCTTCGAAGAAAAGGTAAAACCTCTTGTATCTGAGTTTGCACAAAACCAATATCAGCTTCATCTTCATCGTTCACTGGAGTATCGAATGCCACCCAAAGAACTTCGACATCTGACACAGCTTGTAATGGATCAGTATAAAAATTTAAATTTGATTTAGATAAACCAAAAGCAAGTAAATCATCTAAACCAGGCTCAAATAATGGAGCCTTACCTTTAGACAAATTAGAAACAGTCACCGGGTCTGAATCAAGTCCACAAACCTCATGACTCACAGACGCTAAGCATGCAGCAGTCACCGAACCTAAGTGCCAAAGACCTTGAACGCAGATTTTCATTTCAAAAGCCGCTCCTCAAAAACCCATTCATTAGCTCTCAAATACTTAACGGTCTTGATAATCCCCTGTTGAATATTAAACTTTGGACTCCATCCTAGCGCCTGAATTTTTTTTGTATCCAGAAAAATGAACGGATTGTCGCCAATCCAACCTCGATCACCGCCAGAATATTCTATTTTTGGTTGGACGCCCAATTCCTCGCAAATCCAGCCAATCGAATCATTGACTTCAATATATCCATCAAAACCTAAGTTATAGATGCTAACTTTGTCAATCAACTTATCCAACGCAAGTAAAATAGCATCAACGCAGTCTTGAACATACAAATAAGATTTTCGTTGTTTACCATTTCCTAGTACTAGCAAATTTGATGGATCAACCTTTAATTTTTGATAAAAATCAAAAACATGGCCATGGGTATAGCGCTCACCAAGAATAGATACAAAGCGAAAAATACAGGCTTGAAAACCAAAGCCCTCACAATAAGCCGAAATCAAGCCTTCACAAGCCGCCTTAGAAGCACCATAAAGGGATGTCTGGATTGGAAACGATCCATCTTCTGGTGTAGGCATAATTGTAGCTTCGCCGTAAACAGATCCGGTGGAAGAAAAAGCAATCCTCTTGATTCCGTTTAACCGCATAGCCTCCAGTACGTTATAGGTGGCTATAGTATTTTGTTCCAAATCCTTACGCGGATGAACAGTACCAAAACGTACGTCGGCATTAGCCGAAAAGTGAAAAACAGTATCACCGCCAGAAAATGCTACATTTAAACTATTAAGATCAAGTAGATCATTTTCAATTAATCTGAAATTAGAATGCTCTAGAGCCTCTGCAAGAAACCGACGCTGACCAGTGGAAAAATTATCAATCCCGGTCACTCGGTGACCATTCGCTAATAAACGATCCACCATAGTGCTTCCGATAAAACCTGCGCAGCCAGTAACAATTAAATGCATTTCATTTTTTTTCATCATAAGTTTTACTAAAGCAATGAATCAAGATATTGGCAAACTATTTTTTCGTAGAAGCATAAAAGGTAGGAATAGTGATCCAAACAACGCAGAAACCATCATTGCAACACCACTAACCAACGAGATAGTTAAAATCAAACTTGGTGGCATCCCAGGAAAAGAACCACCAAACACAAATAACATCGCAGCCTCTCGCCCACCGAAACCCTGGTAGAAAATCGGTAGATTATTAACAATAAGAATCAGTGGGGTAAGTAAAAAAAATAACCAAAAGTCAACATTAACTGAAAAACCTTGTGCGATAGACCATAAACAAAGCGCCGTAATAAGCGCATTTGAAACAGCAAACCCCAAAAATATTACTATTACCTTAGGACATGTCATTAATTGATAGATATAATTAAAAAGAATACGCAACCACGCAAAAAATATAATATTACTTGGTAATTTTGTGCCAAAATAAATTCCAATTCCGATAAAAAAAAACCCCACCAAAAATACTAGGCCAAAATAATTACTTACTCCAAGGTTTGAATTATTAGGGATAATCAAAAGAAACGTACCAGCAAGACATAGTGTATAAGCCAATCCCATAGCACGATCAACTAGGACTGCTCTAATTGCCAATGACATATTTGAAACTTTTGTAGCACGCAATAATGTTGCCCTTATTCCATCTGAAAAGGCGGCAGATGGGGCAATCAAGCATAAGAATGAACTTACCCACACGATAGGAAGAACTTTAAAAAAACGGCAAGTTATTTCTCCCTCAATATTTAAAATATATTTTAAACGCATCGTGTTCAGGGGGTAGCTTAAAATCATACTGCATATTGCGAGAGATAACCATAAAAAATTAATGCTCTCGACTGTCGTTATTATATTGGAAACGTTTACCCCGCCCAAGAAACCATTTAGCAAAAACCAAAGAGATAAGCCACTAATAACAACACCCAAAAGAAGACGCGTAACTTGCATCATGAAATGCGTACTAGATTCATATTGTCTATTGGTTCACTAGCCAATTTGATATCTTTTTGGATCCAAGATATGCCATCCTTGAAAAAAGATACTTTTTTTCCTTCAGTGAATGATCTAGCTTGATAGTTAACAGGAATTTCAGTTGGATGAAAACCCTTGCGATATAACTTAATAACTATTTCATGGTCGAAATCGAATCTTTTATAATTAAAATTAAGTCCGTAAATACAATCTTTGCGAAAGACTTTATACATCGTAAAAGGGTCTTTCATAGTGGATCCAATTAATAAATTTATCAAGCCAACAAAAAATATGTGGCCTAAATTATATAAATTAGCAATCACCGCCATATCGTTGAATTTACGCATCTTCCAATTGCCTGTATGGCGAGAACCCAGTACGAAAGAAGAGCGCCATGAAGTTAATTCCTCTATTAAGGCGTCATAGTCGTTAACATCGTACTCAAGATCGCCGTCTTGAATTAATATAATATCTCCCTTTGCCGCTTGCAGACCTTTGCGTACTGCATACCCTTTTCCACTAGGTTTTTCTTCCCAAATAATCTCGACTCTGTCATTTCCAACGTAATTTGAGACCAACTCTTTTGTACCATCTGTCGAATTACTCTCTACTACAATAACTTGAATATCTACTCCAGCAATCTCCTTCTGGAGGACGCGACCAATAGATTCATTAAAGGTATAAAATTCATTAAATATCGGCATAATCACCGAAACCAATGGCCGTTCACGCTTGACACCAATTCGGGCCGAAATAATTGCTAAAGAAGTACCATTTTTCTGATATTCTGGATCATTTAGCCATATTTGATCAAAATTTGAAGCAAGTAATAACTTATGAAATACAACCCAATCAGGCCAATACCTTGCTGGAGCTTTCCGCATTAATAATGATTCACGGAGCCACGTATGATTACCACCTACTAGCTCAATTAGAAAGATGATATTTTGATATTCACTCATTTGCTCGCGCAATAATCGCAACGTCGCTATTGGATCAACTTGATCCAATAGATGATCATCAACAACAATATAGCCATCGCAAAGTGTATGCGTTGACAAAAATTCAAAATCAATAATCACTAGCCGATCTGCACTGATGATCTGCTTGAAAAGTGGTTGCAATGATTTTCCGCCACCTAAAGAAGTGACTAGCGTGATCTTTTGTTTAGTATCGCCAATCAAAGTTTTTATGCGCGAAATGCTATCAATTGAATGATTAAAAATATACTCGGACCGATGAGCGAAATTAATATCTTCCAGTAATCCGCAATTTACGCAATGAACTACACGAGAATGAGCCTTAGAATAAACATATCCGCGATGGGCGCAGCAACAAAGAGGACATTTTTCTGAATTTTTATGATTAATCATCATTTTATATGTGCTGTTTTGGCAAAGCAGAGCGCTTCTTCCCCATTGCAAAAAACTCACCAATATTGATATCCAACGGCATATCGCCAACCAAAGAAGGAATAATTCTTTCAATATAACTATATAATCTTGCGATTACTGGATTAGTTTGAGATAACTGATGAAACAGATAATTCAGGGTGAGCGTTTTCTTCGCTGGCAAAACAACTACATCCTCAAATCCAGCCTCAATTAACATGGCTTCTATTGAGCGCTTGCTCAATAAAAAGTTATGCTGCATAGGCTGTAACATAGACCAATATCGACCCATAATATAACGAAGAAAATGATCGGTATCTGGTGCCGCAATTGCAACAACCCCCCCGGGTGCAAGCGCGCTATAAAGATCCTCCAAAAAAAGTTTGGGATTTTGAGTATGCTCTATTATATCATAAGCAGTCACAACATCATAACAAGCGCCATATTTTCGTATATGTTCATTTGCATCTGCATGTGATATTTTATCTCGCACGCTATCTTTAGCAATTGCAATTGCCTGCGAAGATAACTCGACACCTTGAACAATAAATCCAGAATCTTGTGCAACCTCAATAAAAAACCCAACGGAGCAACCAACATCCAAAAGACGGCCGAAGCTCTTTCCATATTGCCGTATGTATTTTAACCGATGCTCAGCAGTTCTCTTCTTAAGGTGCTCCATTTCAAAATAAGCCCGATAGACTCCATCCATATATTCTTGCTGATTAAAAGCCTCCATCTCTGCAATGGTTGGAAGTACTGACTGAAAGATGATCCCATCAATTGGTTCAATATAGTAATCCGCACGTCCCTTGCATGCATAGAATTTAGCCTGCAATTTATTAATTGGACAAATAACATCTACTGATTTCATTGCCAAATACTCCTTATTAATTACGTAATTTTGCAACCCGACGCGCTAAAAAATTTTTATATAAACGCCTTGATACTAGGCGGTCAAAGCCAATCCACCATGAAAATAAACTCCAAAATTTGGGAATAAAAACAAGCACACTACCCAAAGCTACCGACTTAATAATTCCACGAACAACATCCACAATTGGAGTTGTGATTGACATCTCAGAACCTGACTTCCGCGTCTGATAAGAAATATGATCAAAAAATGGAGTTACAACTCTTCCCGGGCAAACTGTAATTACTTTTATACCAAAAGAACGTAATTCAACCTCTAATAATTCTGAGAAAGTCAGCATTCCAGCTTTAGCTGCGCCATATACAGAATTAGGAGTAATTGGAAAGGCGCCTGCAACAGAAGCAACATTAACAATACGCACATTAGATTTTGAGTTAATAGCATAAGCAACAAAAGCGTGTGTAACACGTAAAAATCCCAAAAAATTAACATTAGCAGTTTCCTCAACCTCCTCCTCTGACATTTGATCAAAAGTATGATAATGAGCAAAGCCTGCATTATTAATTAATATATCAGGGCACCCCAGGCTAATAATAACTTTGTTGGCCATTAACTTAACTTTCGCCGCATCACCGATATTACACACCAACGACATAATATTTGAATGATCACTTTTAGCATGGAGTTTCAATTCAGCTTCATTTAGAACTTCAAAATCACTTGCAACAAGAATAATATTTTTCGCAATACCATTAATATAATTGGCAACAGCAAAACCAATTCCAGAAGAACCACCAGTAATCAATACTGTTTTACCAGCCCAATAATCTAGATATTTATCATTCATTTAAAGACCCAATATTAAAAATAAAATTATTAATCCATAAGATAATATATTTTTTAAGAAGTAAATTAAATAATTTCAATCTCAGGAAATGGAAATATCATTTTTCCACCATTGGTAAGAAATTCTTTTTCACGCCTTACGATGCCATCCTTAAAATGCCAAGGCAACACAAGAAAATAATCAGGATGCATGGACTTCGCCTCAGTTTCAGAAACAATAGGTATATGACTTCCAGGCGTAAAACACCCATATTTTTCTGGATTTACTTCTGCAATTGCTGGTATATCCTTGGATGTAAGACCACAAAATTGAAGTAATACATTACCTTTGGTTGATGCGCCATATCCAAGAATTTTTTTTCCATCAGCGTTAAGCGATCGAATTAACCGAGTTATATCGTCGCGATGCCGGAAAACGCGATCTTCAAAATCTCGGTATGGTTTTGGAGTATTTAACCCCATTTTATTTTCCTGCTCTAACAACCATTCAATCACAGCAAGATTCGGAACAATTGAATTATTTACCCTCTTTGCTGCAGTAACTGAAAAACTGCCTCCATTCACAGCATTCATCATTACATCAATAATACGCATGCCTGCACACTCAAGTATCAACTTAACAGCTCCTAATGAATAATACTCAAGATGCTCATGGCAAATAGTGTCGTACGAGTTTGTTCGCAGCATAGAAGGCATATAGCTTTGTTCAAAATGCCAAATCCCATCATCAGCAAGTATGGATTCGATCTCTTGAGCAAAAGCAATCGGTGATTCAAGGTCATAAAACATAGCAATCGAAGTGACAATACGGGCAGGCCTTTTCTCAACAGAACGATAAGCACTAGCAGTAAAAAAATCTTTTACTAAAGTAATTCCTTTTGGATAATACTGTTGAAATTTTTCTCCAGTTGGATCTATACCAATACGAGTTATATCATTGGTTCTATACGCCTTTAAAGTAGTGCAATCATTACTTCCAATATCAACAACTACATCCCCAGCATCAAGGTGGACAATTCGTTCTAGAAAGGCGACCTTGCTATTTAAATGATCAACCATAGATTGATTGAGTCCAGAGCGATAACCATAATTTTCGCCATACATTTCTGAAGGGTCGTAAGAATGGTTAAGCTGCAAAAGACCGCTATCAGGGCACCAAACTAATTCAATCGGCCCTTCGGTAACATTTTGTTCGACTGTTTTTGGAAAAACTCCAGTTAAAGACTGAAAGCCAAGATTAAGCACCGAAACAAGATTTGTACTGGTACTTATGCGACAAGTAGTAATTTTTTTATATTTAAGCATATAATTGATTTGAAAGAATGTGAATTAAAATTTACTAATATGGCGTTATTTTTATCTTTTCAATAAATATTCCCAATTGTCGTTCATCAGAACTAAGGCCAAGATTTTTTGGTGAATTAGCAAATGGGATTTCAAAAACAATTTCATCACTAGGATTATGAACTTTTATTTTATAGATAGCTCTCTCTGAAATTAAAATCATTGGATAACGAACATTGCCAATAAGAATAAAAAAATCATTGTTATTAAATTGTGGTAGTGAAGATGCAACAATTTCAATTATAGAATTTTTTAATATCTGTTTTTCCAACTGTATAGTCGAACGCAATGAGTTTGTCCAGACTCCAGTTGGCTCTTGATCTGAAAAGCCTGACAAGGTATCGAATTTTATTTTTGCGTCACTATAGTTTCCAAAACTATACTCGCGATGTCCGTAGGGCATTACTTCAATACTTTGTAAATGAAGTCCTAATTTTCTTATGTCAGTACTTTTAGAAACTTCTGATGGTGAATATATTTTAGAAATATCAATTGAAATTTTATTAATATTATCAAAACTTTCAGCCAAAGAAAAATCTACATAATTTATAGAAGATTCACTATCAAAATAAATATGGCGCTTCTCATTCCCAACTGTAATATCGAGACCAGTCTCGGTAACTTTATCAAAAGAAAATGCTGTTAATCTCAAAGTAAATTTCCTTGGCAATCTGGCTCCTAAATAAATATCAGATCGATTGGCCGACGTCCAAGTACCATATTGCTCAGTTGAATGAAATCCTTCAAGAGAATTTAATAAATGAGGAAATTTTTGTGAAAAATCTAATTTTGTATAGGGAGGAATGAAAGACAATTTTTTATCATGTTCTATCTTATTAAGCCCACATGACTGATAATTTACGGGACCAATATTAAAATAAAGACAATCAAATAAATTTTTCTGCAAACCAAGTAACCTCAAATGTTCAATATCGTTTGGATCCGACCTATTATCTGTAAGAGTTCTAATTTCAAGACTAGTTTGATTAATAATATTTTTAGCTTTTCTATAAAAACCATCAACAAGATTGTAGTACGGATAACCAATAAAAATTGAATCTTTATTTAAAAAAGGTATTGCAATAGATACACCATTTTTTAAATAGACATATGGTTTTGAAAGCATTACTTCTGGTATTGATGGTCTATTCCAATTTTCGCTCAATTTTAATCTACCATAAGGAGGCTTTTGATTGAAAATTGAAATCATAATAAAAATTATATAAATATATTTTAAAATATTTTTATTATTTTTGATAATAATATCTATCAAATATACGATAACCAACCCAGTCAGAAGTGAAACTGGAATAATATAACGCAAAGAACCGAACTTATCTTCCCAAAATAGATAAGAAAATAAGCACCAAGTTAGAATAAAACCTCTGATTAGTTCATATTTTGTATTAATATAATCATCATTATTATCTGTTTTATTTTTTAAATAATATTTTCTGATTTTTAAAAATACTGCTAATAAAACTGCCAAGAAAATAAAAGCATATCTTACGTCTCTAAATTCCCATTCTGAAGGAGGTGGTATACCAACAGCCCATTGAAATGGATACCTGACGAAATCTAAAATATTTTGCGCAGCTGCCCACGGCTTTATCGTTGTTACATAAACTTCAACAAGATCGGGGGATTTGAAAAAATTATTAAATAAAGGGAAAACTGGGTTTTGAAAATTGGAATAAAGTTCATACATCCAAAAACCATTAACAATCAGAAAGCCGATTAAAATAGAACATAAAGGTGTAAATAATGTTAAACAAAATTTAAGTCTATTGGTTTTATTTTTTATAATTAAATAAATAAATGCTGAAAGTAATCCGAAAATGAAGGCTAAATTTGTTAATTTTATTGCAAGTGAAAATCCAAATAATAATCCGCTTAAAAAAAGTAAATAAAAGTTTTTATGATTTAAAATTAGATTTTTTATTAAAAGCCATAAACCAAACAGTATCAAAATTGGAGTTAAATTATCTGTCCAAGTTGCACCTATCATTGTTATAAAAAAAGGACTGAAAAGTCCAAATATTGCACACACAAATGCTAGTATTTTATTATTATATTTATTGTTAAATTGTAGACCAATTCTAATCACTAAATAAAGTGCAAACAAATTTAACCCATGGATTGCTGAAATAATAACTAGAACATACTTAGCAGACAAATTTTTGTACAAATAATATGGAAAGTAATATCCATATGGATTAAAGTAACTCTGAAAATTACTTGGAATTATGTCCGAATTTAATCTACTTATGTTTGACGATAAATAACCTGAATATAAGTGGTAATTTTGTAAGTCTGGCCCAAAGTCTACCCCTAAATATAACCCAATAAATAGACATAAAATTATTCCTGTAAAAAACACTATTAAATAATCTTTATAGAAATTTATTTTATTCAACATATTTAAATATTTATTCATTTAGTTCTTTTACTGAGATTTTAATTCCATGTCATTACTTATCATTTTCATAAATACAGTATTAAATTTTTCTACTGTGAATTCAGAATCTACCCAATTCTTAACTATTTCCTGACTTTCTAAAATACTGTCTTTGTTAAATAGTAAATTAATTACTGATTCAGAATATTTTTCTATATCTCCGATAGCAATAAGTTGTAAATAATTAGCATACAGCCCTAGCTCAGCAATGATCAAATCCATTTTTGAAGCAATGATTGGAGTATTATATTTTAGAGCCTCAGAAATTTGGGTTGGAAAGTTGCCCTCCATCTCTGACGTAAATAACAAGCAACATGCATTTTCATAAAGTATCTGCAACTGCTTATCGGATACTTCAGGCATCACCTGAACATAGGAGGCCCCTAGAGGGTATCTTTCCATCAAATCCTCGGAAAGCTCAGTTGTTAGTATCCCAAAGACCTCTTTCTGTATTCCAAGTGAGTTTAACTTAAAATTAACTAAATCTAAAACTGCTAAAAAATCATTTAAGCGCTTTGATGGGCGATTTCTTGTAGGATAAAAAATGTAGTTTTTAGGAAGTTTTTTTATAAAATCACTATTATTGGAATTATTATTTTCTATTTTATTATTTAAAAAAGGGAGGTGAGCATAAAATATCTTTTTTTCTTCAATTTTTAAAGCTGTGCTCGGTAAATATTTCACTGTAAACTCAGAGTTTGTGAATATTCCTTTAGCCCTATTTGCGATACTTTTACCAATCCCCTCCCAGTTAGCATCGCTTCCCATGGCACGATTACCATTGTAAAAATGAGGCAAATAATCAGGTAGATATAAGTATAAATCCTTTCCTTTAATCTTTAATGCCTCTGGGAATAGATAATAATGTGGAATTATTATATTTACAATTCCAGCATTATTATTTATTAAATCTATATAATCATTCAATTTATTTTTATTATATATTCTTAATAATTTTTTTATAATTCGCAGTATGATTTTTTGGTAAAAATTTAATTTTCTAATCTTTTCTGGAATAATCTGTGTTAATACAGTCTCTATGCGATTATCAACACCAATACTTTCATCAATACAAATTACTTTAATATATTTATTTGTTACTTCATCAATTCTAAAGAAACCTCTTACTCTATCAAGATCCTTTTTAAAAGAAGTAATTAATAATTCATTTTTATTTATAAGTAGTGCATTCACCATCAGCCTTGTAACTCTTGCAATACCTTCCGAGCAATGAAATTCTCCTTCCTTCTTATGAATCAAGGGCCCAAAATGATGAAACAGAAGTAACGAAGCATCCACAGAACTTTTCCAGGGAATTTTTGACCTAATGGACTCTACGAATCTTACCGGCAAAGGAGCAGGTTCGCCTTCAATCATAGCGCTAAACTCCTTATCAAAGATTGGATATACGTAATTAGGACTATATAATTTTCGAACATTTTCTTGGCTATTAATAACTTC